>Ga0233444_10001903_pt1 | contig 22733 bp, 22 predicted proteins | sample SI_124_October20_6_FD_182792 | JGI IMG/M metagenome (GOLD analysis project Ga0233444, IMG submission 182792) | Seawater microbial communities from Saanich Inlet, British Columbia, Canada - SI_124_October2016_10_MG | ecosystem: Environmental > Aquatic > Marine > Inlet | place: Canada: British... | reverse complement strand
AATAATTTTTTTTTTAAATCACTAATTTTTAATAAATCACTTATGTAAGAAAATTCTTGGTTTGAGAGAAATTTTTTTATACCATCAATATTGAATTTTTCATTTACAAATAGGACGACATTACCCGGAGATTTACTGGTCGTTTTTTTTAGATAGTTAATTTTAATGGACATAAATTTATAATTGCCTTCTTAATAGAGTTGGGTGGTATATATGTTCAAATATACAAGATTTCAATGGAAAATTAGTCAAAGTGTACTATCATAGGTTGAGTTTTAATAAAACTTACATTATTTATATATTAATTTTTTATGCTTCAAAACAAAATTTATCAAAACTTTTTAATAGAAATCTTTAAAATATTTTTTGCAGTTTTGTTTAGCTTATCCTTAATAGCTTTAACAGTTAGAGCTGTGAGTTTTTTAGATTTAATAGTAGAAAATGGATACCCTGTTGCAATTTATTTCAAATACTCATTTTTAAACTTTTTTGGAATTGCTCCAAAATTTATACCTTTTTCATTTTTACTGGCCTTAACTATATTTACCATTAAACGTTCACAAGATAGTGAGTTTATAATTTTATGGACCTCTGGTGTTAAAAAAATATATCTAGTAAATTTATTTTTTTTTAGTTCTTTATTGATATTTACTATGTATCTAGTTTTGTCTACCTACTTAACACCTCAGACATTATATAAATCAAGATTAATATTAAGTGATGATAAGTTAAATTCTTTATTGCCTGCTATAAAATCACAAAAATTTACTGACACTTTTAAAGGTATGACATTTATAGTTAATGAAAAAAATGAGAATGAAATTCAAGATATTTTTATACACGATAAAGGTAATAATCTTAAAAATTTATCACCTAATTCAGAAGGTGCCAATAGCGTAACTATAATTGCAAAAAGCGGTTTGATTGATAATAAAAATTTATATTTACTCAATGGTCAAATAATCTCTTCCAAGAAAAAAGGAGATAAAATTGAAGTAATAAAATTTAATCAACTAAATATAGTTATGGATGATTTGACCACTACCACAATAAAAAAACCGAAAATACAAGAAACAAGTACAATTAAAATGATCAACTGTTTTCTTATTAGCCAATTAGATAAATTTTGCAACGAAAGCGCAAAGAAGGAAATGATTTCTGTTTTAAATAGGAGAATAATTTTACCTTTATACATTCCAGTTATTTCTTTAATTACTTCTTTATTGCTAATTAATTCCAAAAAAAAATATTTGAATAAAATTAACATATTTATGTATAGTTTTATTTTGTTATTGATTATTGAACTAAGCGTTAGATACACAGGATTGAATTTATTTGTCAGAAAGATTTTTTTATTCACACCTTTTGCCTTGATATTGCTAATTTATACCTACTTAATTTTTAAATTTAAAAGTCACTCAATAAAATGAATAAAATTATTTTAAATTATATTCTAAAAAATTTTTTAAAGACTGTATTGATGTGGTCTTTTGTATTTTATTGTTTTGGTTTAATATTAAATTTATTCGAGGAAATTGAATTTTTTAAAAATTTAGACGTTAGTCTTTTAACGCCTCTAGCTCTAACTAGTATTGTAATACCAAGTATGGTAATTAAACTTTTACCATTTATAATTTTTATATCTAGTATGTGGTTTATAATAAAAATTAGAAATAATAAAGATCTCTTAACAATGAAAGTTTTTGGTTATTCTAATTTAAAAATTTTTTCTATTATTGCGTTAACATCATTTTTATTAGGTTGGATAATTTTGTTTTTTATTAATCCTATTACATCGTCAATGGTTAAAAGTTATGAAATTATAAAATCTAACTATGCTCGAGACATTGATCATTTAGTTACTTTCAACAAAAACGGCCTGTGGATTAAGGAAAATCTAAAAACAGGTGAAAGAATTATTACTGCCACAAAATTAGAAGAATTTACTTTGATTGATGTCACAATTTACCAATTAAATAAAAACTATAGTTTATCAAAGAAGATTAATTCAAAAAAAATTGATATAAAAACAAATAATTGGGTTCTACATGATGTTGAAATATATTCTAGTGATAAAAATGATGGTGTTTTTCAAAAAGAAAAACTAGAAACATATAAAATTAATTCAATATATAATTTCGAAAAAATAACTACCTTATTTAAAAACTTCGATACTATGTCTTTTATCGATTTGTTAATTAATTATAAACTGCTGTTAAATAAAGGTTATAATAAAGTTTTCTTAAAACAAAATTTACATACATTATTATCTTTTCCATTTTTCTTGTTTGTTATGACCGCGATAGCAGCTATATTAGGAATGAGCACGTTAAAAAAAACTAATAACATAAAATTTTTTGTTGTTGGTTTAATTACAAGTGTTCTAGTATTTTATATAAAGGATTTGTCTCTTGCATTGGGGGAAACAGATAGAATTTCTTTAATTTTATCAGTATGGGCGCCAATTATTGCTTTGAGTTTATTCACTTTTGTGGGGGTTTTACAAATTAATGAAAAATAGATTATTAATTTTACTTTTTCTTTTTTTTTATTCCACAAGATGTTTTTCGGAAAATTTATTAGTGGAAGCAAAAAATATTTTGTTTGACAAAAAAACCAATATTTCAATCTTTCAGAATGAGGTTGTTGTTACAACGGAAGATAATAATATAATCAAAAGTGATTATGCTGAATATAATAAAAATGAAGGTTTTTTAAAGTTAACAAACAATATTATTGCTAAAGATAATAAAGGAAACATAATAAAAGCTAATTACGCTGAGTACTATGAGTTTGATCAAATGTTAAAAACTAAAGGCCCTACTTTTATAACTACCACAGAAAACTATGAAATTAAAAGCGAAGACATTTTATTTGATAATAAAAAAAGATTTATTAATTCAAAAAAAAGCACTGTTATAAATGATAATGATGGTAATCGAGTTAATTTAGATAATTTTGAGTATCTTATTGATAATAATATTTTTAAGTCCGTTGGTTTGATAAAACTTACAGACAAAGGAAAGAACACTTACGAATTTTCACAAATATATATTGATACCAAAAAAAAAGAGATTTTAGGAACAGATACAAAAGCCTTTTTAAAACAAGATAGTTTTAAAATGAATAAAAATAACAAACCTAGAGTCTTCGCTAATACTTTTAGATTAAAAAATGGAAAAAGTTCGTTTGGTAAAGGAATTTTTACCGTATGTGATTATAGAAAAAATGATAAATGTCCGCCTTGGTCTGTACAATCTTCAAAAATGTTACACGATAATAAAAAAAAAACAATTTATTACGATAATGCAATTGTAAAAATTTACAATATTCCAATATTCTATTTCCCGAAATTATCTCATCCTGATCCTACAGTTGATAGAAGGTCTGGATTTTTAAGTCCTTCTATATCTGACACAAAAAATTTGGGAACTGGAATTTCTATTCCTTACTTTTTTGATTTGGGCAAAGATAAGAATTTTACATTTACAAATAGATTGTACGCACTTGAAAATCCTTTATTCTTAGGTGCATACCATCAAGAATTTAAAAATTCACATCTTAAAACTGATTTTGGTTACACAAAAGGATATAAAAAAACTAGCACTAAAAAGAAAGCAGGAAATAAATCACATTTTTTTTCATCATTTTCTAAAGTCTTTGAAGGTGGTAATGGTTCACTGAATAATTTAGATATTAAATTGCAAAATGTTTCAAATGATAAATATTTTAAACTATATCGTGTTGAATCTGATTTAGTTGATACTTTTCAAGATAATTTGGAAAACTCATTTAATTTTACACACGAGAATGATGATCTTTTTTTTGGATTTCAAGCAAGTATGCACGAAACCTTAATGGATGATTATAATGATAAATATGAATATGTTTTTCCTGAAATTACTGTCGACAAACATTTAATTAGCGATGAAAATTTTGGCTCATTAGACATGGAGTCTAGTTACAAAGTACATAACTACGATACTAACAAATTAAGTAAATTTTTTGTTAATAATTTTAATTGGAAGTCTAACAATATTACTTCTAATAGTGCCATAGATAATAAAATATTAAGTACAGTAAAAAATGTAAATTATGAGGCAAAAAATATTGATACTTACAAAGATAAATTTACTAATGAGGTTTATGGTGCCCTGGGATTATTAACTGAATTAAATCTACAGAAAAAACAAGGTAACTCTAACTACTTATTAACTCCAAAAACTCTAATTAAATTTGCTCCTGGTAGTATGAGAAAAGACCAGGATGGGTCTAGACTAGAACCATTAACAGCTTTTAGTATGAATAGATTAGAAAGTAATAACAATTTTGAGACAGGCTTAAGTGGAGCAATTGGTTTGGATTACAATGTTACAAGCAAAAACTTTAAAGAATTTGATTTTTCTATTGCTCAAGTAATTTCAGAAAAAGAGAACAAAAAAATGGCTAGCGTAACTGGTTTAGATGAAAAACTTTCTGATCTTGTTGGCTCTGCAACATTAGAAATTAATGATAATACAAATTTAAGTTATAATTTTGCATTAGATCAAAATTACAATGATATTAATTATAGTGATATAGGTGGTAATATTAATTTTGGTCCCACAACTATAAACTTTAATTATTTACAAGAAAGAAAACATATTGCAGAAAATCAAGATCAAGACTATTTCAAAACAAAAATAGACCATAAACTTAATGATAAAGGATTATTATCATTTGCCACTAAACGTAACATAATTACTAATTCCGCAGATTATTATAATTTAAGTTACGAGTATATAAATGATTGCTTAAGAGCGGGTCTTGTTTATAGAAGAGAGTTTTATACTGATTCTGAGTTAGAAGCAGAAAATTCATTGTTGTTTAAAATTACGCTTACACCCTTTGGAGAGATAGCATCTCCATCATTAAATCAATGAAAATAAGAATTTTTTTTATTTTTTTTTTAACAATTTTAATTTTTTTATCAAAGAATGCTTTAGCAAAAATAGATAATAAAATAGCTATAAAAGTTGAAAATAAAATTATTACTAGCTACGAGATAAAAAATAAGATTTTAACATCTTTAGTTTTATCCAATAGTGAAATAAATCAAAAAAATATTAATAAACTAAAAAAGCAAGCGATTGACTCTTTAATTCAACTTAAACTTAAAAAAATAGAAATTAATAAATATAATATTAAATTAAATAATAGAGTTCAAGTAAACGAATATCTAAATTCAATATCCTCAAACAATATTCAGGGTTTGGAAGAAAAATTTTTAAATTACAACTTAGATTTTGAATTATTTTTAGATGAAGTTGAAACCCAAACTATGTGGCGAAATCTTATTTATAAAATTTATTCAAAAAAAATTCAAATTGATGAAAATATTGTTGATCAGGAACTTGAAAGTTATATTCAAGAAAATTCTAGTATTAAAGAATATAGAATTTCAGAAATTGAAATTTTGATTGATGAAAATGAAAAAAATAAAGAAAAAATTCTTAACATAGAAAAAGAAATTAAAGAACTGGGTTTTGAAAATGCAGTATTAAAGTATAGTATTTCATCTTCAGTTGCAAAAAAAGGTGATTTAGGTTGGATTAATACAAAATCTTTATCCGATGAAATTTCTTCGATTTTAAAAGAAATGATTGTTGGTCAAATAAGTAAACCAATTATTAGACAAAAAAGTGTTATATTTTTAAAAGTAAAAGATATAAGGAATTCAAAAGTAGAAAATTTAAATTTGACTGATTTAAAAAATAGAATAATTAATCAAAAAAAAAACGAATTAGGTGAACTTTATTCTATTAGTCATTTATCTAAAATTAGAAATTCTAGTTTAATTGAATATAAATGAAAAATAAAATACTTTTAATAAGTGGTGATCCAAATAGTATTAATTCTGAATTAATTTTTAAAGTTTGGAAAAAATTAAATAATTCTTTAAAAAAAAGAATTTATTTAATTTCAAATTATGCTCTACTTAAAGCGCAATTTAAAAATCTAAAATATTCTACTAATATTATTAAGTTAAATAATATCAATGAAGATATTAAAACCAATAAATTAAAAGTTTTGAATATAGATATAAAATTTCAAACTCCTTTCAATATTAAAGAAAAATATGCCTCAAATTTTGTTTTAAATTCTTTAAATAAAGCGCATAAATTAGCATTAAGAAATGACGTTGCTGGAATAATCAATTGTTCTATAGATAAAAAACTTTTAAAAAAAAAAGAAATAGGAGTTACTGAATACTTATCATCAAAATGCGGTTTAAGGGATAATTCACAAGTAATGTTAATTTCAAATAATAAATTATCAGTCTCACCAATAACTACTCATATTGATATTAAAAAAATTTCCAAAAAAATTGAGACTAAATTTATTATAAATAAAGTTAAAACTATTGATCTTTGGTTTAGAAAAAAAATTAAAAGAAAACCTAAGATAGCAATTTTAGGTCTTAATCCACATAATGCAGAATTTAGAAAAGACTCAGAAGAAAAAAAAATAATAATACCTTCAATTTTACAAATTAAAAAATTAGGAATAAGCGTTAATGGCCCATTAGTGGCGGACACTTTGTTTATTAATGATTACAAACAATTTGATGTAATTATTGGAATGTATCATGATCAAGTTTTGGCTCCATTCAAAGCAATATTTAAGTTTGATGCTATTAATGTAACTTTAGGACTTAAATATCTAAGAGTATCACCAGATCATGGAACGGCAGTAAATCTAATAGGTAAAAATAAAGCTAATATAAATAGTTTACTCAAATGTATAAGTTTTATAAATAAATTTGGGAGATGATTTTTGCTAAAAAATCTCTTGGTCAAAATTTTCTTATAGATAAAAATATTGTAAAAAAAATACTTAACTTAATTGAAATTAAAAACAAAAATATAATCGAGATTGGTCCTGGTGAGGGTGCTGTAACAGAAGAAATTTTAAAAAGAAAACCAAAATCTTTAATACTGATTGAAAAAGATTACAATTTGTCAAAAAAATTAAAAAAAAAATTTTTTAAGGATAAATTTATCAAAGTGTACAACAGTGATATTCTTAAATTTGATATAGAAAATTGTTGTAATCAAAATTCTAATATTATCGGAAATTTACCTTACAATATTTCTTCACAAATTCTTGTTAAATTTATAAAATTTAAAAAATGGCCTCCTAAATTTAGAAATTTAATTTTTATGTTTCAAAAAGAATTAGGCCAAAAAATTATAGGCACTTTCCCCTCTGCAAACTATGGGAGACTTTCTATCTTATCTAACTATAGGTTAAATATACTTAGAAAATTTTTTGTTTCATCAAACTGTTTTTTCCCAAGGCCAAATGTAACTTCAATGGTAATACATTTTCAACCAAAAAAAAAAATATTTTTTAATATCAATAAAATTAGTAATCTTGAAAAAGTTACTAATATTCTTTTTTCTACTAAAAGGAAAATGATAAATAAAAATATTAAAAAAATATTAAGTAATGATAAAATAAAAAAAATAATTGATTTAAAAATAAACCTAAGACCGTCAGAAATCAAACCAGAAATTTACTACAAAATTACTGAATTATTTGAAAAGAAATAGGTATTTTTTTTTTAGCGTTTAATATAATATTTTCTAATTGCCTAAAGCAAACTTCTAAATTTTTATTTACAATTATATAATCGTAGTCATTCCAATGTTTAATATCCTCATCGAAAGACTTAAATCGATTTTCTATTTCCTCTTGAGTATTTTGATTTCTTTTAATAAGTCTATTTTTCAGTTCTTCTTTATTATCTGCTATTAGATATATTTTGATTAAATTAAGATTTTTAGATTTTGATAATTGTTTAGTACCTTGCCAATCAATATCAAATATAATATCATTTTTAAGAATAATTTCGTCCACATTTTTTTTTAATGTTCCATAGTAGTTATCAAAAATCTTTGCATGTTCATAAAAACTATTTTCGTTAATTAATTCTTCAAATTTTTTACGAGATACAAAATGGTAATCAACCCCGTCAACTTCATTCGATCTAGGCAATCTCGTGGTATGTGAAACTGAAATTTTAAATGTTTGGTATTTTTGTTGAATTTTTTTCGTAAGTGTGGTTTTTCCTACACCAGATGGAGAGGATAATATAACCATGATATTTTTACTATCATGCATCATTTTGAATGATAATAGATTTTTTAGCCTGCTTTGCTTTCAATAAATTTAATTGCATCGCCAACTGTTAGAATTTTTTCTGCTTCGCTATCAGAAATTTCAGAACCGAATTCTTCCTCAAACGCCATAACCAATTCTACTGTATCCAAACTATCTGCACCTAAATCATCAATAAAGCTTGCTTCTTCTGTCACTTTTTCTTCTTCAATTCCTAAGTGATCAGCAACTATTTTTTTTATTTTACCTTTTACTTCTTCTGACATGAAATCCTTTCTTATAAGTTTTATTTTCTTAATAGATTATTAAAAAGAATTGTCAAGCCATATACATACCACCATTAACATGTATGGTTTCTCCATTTATATATCTTGCCATATCTGAAGCTAAAAAAGCTACACAGTTAGAAATATCCTCTCCAGTACCAAGGTTTCCTGAGGGTATTTTACTAATAAGATTTTTTTTGAATTCTTCATTAATTTTATCAGTCATCTCAGTTTTTATAAAACCTGGGGATACGCAATTTATGTTAATATTTTTTCTTGCGTATTCTATAGCTAAACTTTTTGAAAAGGCTACTATTCCTGCTTTTGAGGCTGCGTAATTAGCTTGTCCTAAATTGCCAGTGTGTCCAACTATTGATGTAATATTTATTATCTTACCATACTTCTTTTTTAACATTTTTTTTATCGCGTATTTACACATTAAAAAGGTTGCAGTTAGGTTTATATCTAAAACTTTTTTCCAATTTTCTTCTGTAAGTCTAACGGAAAGATTATCTAAAGTAATTCCTGCATTATTTACAAGTATTTCTAAGCCTTCTAATTTTTTGTCCACCTCTTCAATGAACTGTTCAATCATGTCGTGATTATCCAATTTAAATTTTTCAACTTGAATAGTTGGGAATTTTTTTTTTAATTCTTCAAGCTTTTCTTCATTTGTGCCACTAGCTATTACAGACGCCCCTAGATTATTAAATTTTTCAATAAGGTGATTACCAATTCCACCTGTTCCTCCTGTTATTAGTACTTTTTTATTTTTTAAATTCATCTATAAGATTTTTGATATCAGTTATTGAATTAATTGAAAAGCAATTTGCATCTTTTATTGTTCTTTTTACAAGTCCAGTCAAAACTTTTCCAGGTCCTAATTCTATAAAATTATTTACACCTGTTTTTGACATATTAATAATACTTTCTCGCCACTTAACAGTTGAATAAATTTGTTTAATTAATAATTTCTTTATATCATCTACGTTATTTTCAGCTTTAGCTGTCACATTGCTAATAATTTTAAATGAAGTATTTTTAAACTTTGTATTAATAATTTTTTCTTTCATTTTTTCTGCAGCAGGTTTCATCAAAGAGCAATGAAAAGGCGCACTTACATTTAGTAAAATTGATTTTATTTTTTTTTCTTTTAATGTGGACTGAAGTGATTGCACGCTTATTTTGTCACCACTTATTATTACTTGGCCATCTGAATTGTCATTGGCAATTTCACAAATAGTATTTTTGTCTATTATAGATTGAATTAAATCGTTAACTTCTGCAATTGTAGTTCCAAGAACTGCGATCATGCTTCCTTTTCCAATAGGCACAGCATCTTGCATTGCTTTTCCTCTTTCGTGCAATAAATATAAAGCATCTTTAAAATCTAATGCTTCTGCACAAACTAATGCACTATATTCCCCAAGTGAATGGCCCGCAAAAAATTCAAAAGAATTTAGATCAAAATTAAACTCATCTTTTAAAACTCTAAAAATTGAGTAACTAACTGTTAAAATTGCTGGTTGAGTATTTTCTGTTAATTGTAACTTTTTTTCAGGATCTTCTAAAATTATCTTAGAAATTGGGTAATTAAGACTTTCATCGGCTTGCTTAAATATTTTTTTAACAAGTTCAAAATTGTTGTAAAACTCTATTCCCATACCAACTGATTGGGAGCCTTGGCCTGGAAATAATAAAGCATTCATATTATATAAGTTTAATTAATAATTATTAGTATTGCTATAATTCTTCATTATAGTATAAACCAGCTTTTATAAATAATTAATAAAACTTAATTAACATAACAAATTATGGCTTTTTACGAAAATACTATAGTGGCTAAACAAGATCTGGCTGAAAAGGAATTAAAAACAATCAAAGATAAGTACAACGAAGTTATTAATAATTCTTCTGGTAAAGTTGTTAAAATTGAAGAGTGGGGACTTCTCAATCTAGCTAACAAAATCAAAAATTATAAAAAAGGATTTTATATTCATTATAAATTTGAAGGAAACAAAAACACTTTAAACGAATTTGAAAAAAAAATTAGAGTTGATGGGTCAATAATCAGACACTTGACCGTAAAATATAAAAAATTAGATATTGAAAACGAATTTTTTAAAAAAGATAAATAATAAATGAAAAGAAAAAATAAAAAATTTCAGAAAAGAAATTCTAATTCACTGAGTAAACTAAGTTTATTTCAAAAAAATGATGGAAAGTTTTCCAAGAAATGTCCTTTGTCAATTAAAAATGCACCTATAGTAGATTATAAGAACGTTAGTCTATTAAAAAAGTACGTTTCAGATAATGGAAAAATTGTCTCTTCCAAAATTACAATGGTTTCATTTAGTAAACAAAAGAAACTAACGCGTGAAATTAAAAAAGCTAAAATTCTAGGTCTGTTATAATATGGAAATAATTCTACTAGAAAATATCCTTAATTTAGGAAGCATCGGTGATAAGGTAAAAGTTAAAAACGGCTACGGAAGAAATTTTCTTCTTAAACAAGGTAAAGCCTTAAGATTTAATAAAGATAACCAAGATTTTGTTAATACAAAAAAAGATGAATTAAATAAAAAAAATACAGAAGTCAAAAATAAATTTAAAGAAATTGCAAAGTTAATTAACGGTAAAACATTTGTATTTAATAAAGAAAGCAAAGAAAATGGTGAATTGTACGGGTCTATAAAACCAAAAGAAATTACAAATTTAATAAAAGGGAAAGTTAATGCAGAAATTAGCCCGTCACAAATAATCATGAAAGAAGATTTAAATAAAATTGGTATTTTTAAAGCTGATATTAATTTCCACTCAGAAGTAAAAGCAAATATTTCAATTAAAATAGATAAAATCCAATCAAAATAACTTTTCCACAGACTAGAAAAAATAGTGTGTAACTTTTCCCTTTAACGCTTAAATCTTTAACTTAATATACTTGTGTGGAAGAAATTAAATCCCTCAATAATAAAATTGAAAATAAACAACCTTCTAACATTGAAGCTGAACAAGCTTTATTGGGATCTGTCTTAGTCAACAATGATATAATCGATGAAGTTTCCACAATTATAAGCTCATCAATATTTTATGATCCAGCTCATGTAAAAATTTATGAGGTTATACAAAATTTGAATAATAAAGGGATGATTGCCAACCCCATAACTTTAAAAAATTTTTTTGAAAAAGACAATATGCTTAAAGAAGTTGGTGGTACAGAATATTTAGTTAAATTAACAAGATTCTCTAGTTCTGCAAAACAAGCAGTAGATTATGCAAAAATTATACATGAAATGTATTTAAGAAGAGAACTGGTTTTAATTTCTGATCAATTATCTGCAGATACATTAAATGCAAATGCTCAAGAGCAAAATGCTGAGAATATAATTGAAAGCACTGAAAAATCATTATTTGATTTAGCTGAAAGAGGAAGTTTTTCTCAATCTTTTCTTAAATTTAATCAAGCATTAGATCAAACAATAGAAATGGCTACATTGGCCATGCAAAATGATCAAGGGATTGTAGGTGTGCCAACTGGACTTACAGACTTAGATGAAAAATTGGGTGGATTACATAAATCTGATTTAGTTATATTGGCTGGTAGACCTGGTATGGGTAAAACTGCACTAGCTACTAACATTGCTTATCATGCTGCTCAAAAGCTTATGAGCAAGCAAGAGAAATCATCCATTGCTTTTTTTTCTTTAGAGATGTCTTCCGAGCAATTATCGACAAGAATTTTATCTGAACAAGCAAGAATTAAATCTGATGATATTAGGAGAGGAAAAGTTACTGAAGAAGAAATTAATAGATATATAGAAACATCAAGAAATATTTACAATCTTCCACTTTATATCGATGAAACTCCTGCAATAACAATCTCCACATTATGTAATAGAGCAAGAAGGATTAAACGATTGTTTGGATTAAGTTTAATTGTTGTAGATTATATTCAGTTAATGAGGGCTCCAAATTTAAATAACAGAAGTGATAATCGAGTTCAGGAAGTTTCTGAAATAACTCAAGGACTTAAAGCATTAGCTAAGGAGCTTAAGGTCCCGGTATTGGCCTTATCACAACTATCAAGGGCTGTGGAATCTAGAGATGATAAAAAACCACAATTATCTGATTTGAGAGAGTCAGGTTCTATCGAGCAAGATGCTGATGTAGTAATGTTTGTTTATAGAGAAGCTTATTATTTAGAAAATAAACAACCAAAATTAGGTTCCATTGAACACGCTGAATGGCAATCAAAAATGAATGATGTTAACGGATTGGCAGATATAATTCTAGGCAAGCAAAGACATGGACCCACAGGTACTGTTAAAGTAGAGTTTGAAGGAATTTATACAAAATTCAAAGATTTAAGCAAAAATTAGCTCTAATTTTCTCTTTAGTTATAAAAAAATTAAGATATATCTGAAATATTCTAATGTTTTCTTATATTTATAAAAAAATTGTAATCGATTTTTCAAAATTAACACTATTTTTTTTAGCTATTATAGTCAGTATTTCACTATATCAGGCTAAAAACTTTAATCTTGATGCTTCATCTGATGCTCTTTTGCTTGAAGGTGATCCAGACCTTAAATATTTAAGAGAAGTTAACCAAACTTATGGGTCAAAAGATTTTTTAGTATTAACTTATTCTCCAATTTCAAGTTTTATAGAAAAAGAAACTATTCTTAATCTTCAGTTACTTAAATCCAAAATTGAAAAATTAACATGGGTAGATAGCGTTATAACAGTTATTGATGTGCCTCTTTTAAAAAGTACAGATGAAGGATTAATGGAGCGGTTAAAAAATTATAAAACTTTAGCTTATCCAGAAATAGATAGAAAAAGAGGATTCGAAGAAATAATAAACAGTCCTATTTACAAAAATTATGTTATTAGCGAAGATGGTAAAACATCAGGAATTGTTGTCTATTTAAAAAAAGATGAAAGACTTGCAGAGTATATAAAAGTAAAAGACAAATATTTTAATCAATCTGTTGAAGTGGGCTTGTCAAATAAAGAAGAGTTAAATTATAAAAAATTTCTTAAAGAGTATGAAGACTATAAAAATTTATTTAATATAAGGAATCATCAAAATATAAATGAGATTAGAGATGTAATCAATAAATACGGTGAAAATGCAAATATTCATCTAGGTGGTATTCCAATGATAGCTAATGACATGATGAATTACATAAAAAGTGACATAGTAGTTTTTGGAATTGGAGTGTTCATCTTTATTATTTTTACATTATGGTTAATTTTTAGAGATCTTAAGTGGGTTGTAATGCCACTATTAGGATGTGCTACTTCAGTAATCATAATGATTGGTTTGTTAGGATTAATTGGTTGGAAAGTAACAGTTATCTCGTCAAATTTTATTGCTTTAATGCTTATATTAAACATGGCTATGAATATTCATTTAACAGTCAGATTTTTACAATTAAAAAAGGAGTTTCTTAAATTAACAAATAGTGAAGCCGTGCTTGAAGCTAGTAAAAAAATGATGCTTCCTATCCTTTATACTGTTTTAACTACAATATGTGCTTTTTTATCTTTAGTGTTTAGTGGTATAAAACCGATAATAGATTTTGGGTGGATGATGACTTTGGGTTTAATTGTTTCATTACTGGTTACATTTTTATTACTACCTTCTTTGTTAAGCATTTTTTCTTCAGATAATGAAATCAACGTTAAAGATACTGAAAAATCATTTATTACATCAGTGTTAGGTTCTTTTACTAAATCTAATAGAATTATAATTTTCGGGACCACATTGCTAATAATTTTATTTAGCGCAATAGGTATATCAAAACTCGAAGTTGAAAATAGCTTCATAAATTATTTCGACAAAGAAACTGAAATTTATAAAGGAATGAAAAAAATTGATGATGAGCTAGGCGGTACTACTCCGTTAAATATTATTTTAAAGTTTCCTAAAAAACAAAAAAACTCTACTGAAGATGACGAATTTTCTGAATGGGAGGAGGAAGATGAAGCTAATAATGAGGATAAAGCAAAATACTGGTTTACAAGGGATAAGATGGATAAAATTCTTAAAGTTCATGACTACCTAGACTCTTTACCAGAAATTGGAAAAGTTTTATCTTTTGGCTCTATTTTAAGAGTTGCAGAAGATTTAAATGGTAAAAAATTACAAGGTCTAGAAATAGCAGTTTTGTATAGTAAAATACCTGAAACGATAAAGAAAGAAGTAGTCACACCCTATATATCTGTAGATAAAGATGAAGCAAGAATTAGTGTAAGAATTAAAGACTCTCTAGAAAACTTAAGAAGAAATGATTTGATTAAAAAGATTAATTTTGAATTAAATACAAAATTAAATTTAAATAATGAAGAATATAAACTAGCTGGTGTACTAATTTTGTTTAATAATTTACTTCAGAGTCTATTTAAATCACAAATATTAACTTTAGGCGTAGTTATGATTGGAATTTTTATAATGTTTTTTATTTTATTTAGAAATTTAATGCTTTCTTTTATAGGAGTCGTCCCAAATTTTATTGCTGCTTTTTTTATCCTAGGTATAATTGGTTTACTTGGTATTCCTTTAGATATGATGACTATAACAATCGCTGCGATAACCATAGGTATAGCTGTAGATAATAGCATTCACTATATATATAGATTTAAAGAAGAATTTAAAAAAATTAATGATTACAATAAAACTTTGGATAGATGTCATAGTACTGTTGGGGTTGCTATTTTAAACACTTCTATAACTATCGTTTTTGGTTTTTCTATTTTAGTCTTATCAAATTTTATTCCTACTATCTACTTTGGGGTGTTCACTGGCATAGCAATGCTTTTAGCAATGATATCGGTCCTAACATTACTACCAAAATTGATCTTAACACTTAAACCATTTGGTAATGAGGAAAATAAATTAATTTAATGAACAACTTCTTAAACGATACTTTAAGTAGTTTAAATTTTTTTGATTTATTTTTTTTCTTAATCTTATTTTACAATGTCATACAATGTTTTTTAAAAGGATTTTCTTTGAGTTTAATTTCATTTACCAAATGGGTTTTGTCTACCGTCATAACCATTATATTGGTTCCAAAATTTCAACCTATTGTTAGTGAATATGTTGACTCTGAATTTGTAAACAATGTTGGTTTAGGTATAGCAATTTTTATTTTTACACTTTTTATTACAATACTAATAGGAAGAGCCTTGGGTAGAGCAGTTACTTGGACAGGTGTAGGATCAATAGATAAGGCTTTTGGTTTTTTGTTTGGTTTTTTTAAGGGTTATATTGTTTCTATATGCTTGTTTTCTATTTTTAATTGGTTTTATCCTTATCAGAATTGGGGTATATCTGCGGAGAATGCAATTTCATTTAACCTAATAAATAAAGGCAGTGAAATACTAATAGAAGAATTTCCTTCTAGTGAAGATTTTATTGATACTAAAGAAAAAATTGAAAAAATTTAATTTAGATAAATTAAGAGAAGAATGTGGTATTTTTGGCATCTCAAATCATACTGATGCATCTGCATTAGTAGCTCTCGGTTTGCATGCCTTACAACATAGAGGCCAAGAAGGTTGTGGAATTGTTTCGTTTGATGGAAAAAATTATCATTCTGAAAAAAGACAAGGTTTAGTGGGAGATCATTTTACCGACTCTGTTACACTAAAAAAGCTACCTGGTAACTTTGCAATAGGGCACAATCGGTATTCAACAACAGGTGAAGTTTCTATGAGAAATATTCAACCTTTTTTCGCAGATTTACACATGGGAGGTTTAAGCATTGCCCATAACGGAAATCTAACAAATGCACTGTTATTGAGAGAAACATTAGTTAAAGACGGTGCTATATTTAGAACTACAAGTGACACTGAAACGATTGTTCAACTTATAGCAAAATCAAAAAGAGAGAAAATTATAGATAAATTGATTGATGCTCTTTTTCAAATACAAGGAGGGTATTCATTAGTTTTAATGACAAATAAAAAACTTGTGGGAGTTAGAGACCCTTTTGGTATTAGACCTTTGGTAATAGGCAAATTAAAGAGTTCTTATATTTTTGCTTCTGAAACATGCGCTCTTGATATAGTTGGAGCTACTTTTGTTAGAGAAGTTGAAAATGGAGAAATTGTAGTAATTGAAAATGATAAAATTAAATCAGTTAAACCTTTTCCTAATCAAAAACCAAGACCCTGTGTTTTTGAGTATATTTATTTTGCAAGACCAGATAGTTTAATTGGAAACAAATGCGCTTATGAGTACCGAAAAGATTTAGGATCCGAGCTAGCCAAAGAAACTGATGTTAGAGCTGATTTAGTAGTTCCTGTTCCAGACTCTGGTGTACCATCAGCTTTAGGTTACGCAAATCAATCAAATAAAAAGTTTGAGCTTGGTTTAATAAGAAATCATTACGTAGGAAGAACTTTTATAGAACCAACTCAAAATATAAGAAGTTTAGGTGTTAAATTAAAATTAAATTCTACAAAAACTATTGTAAAAAATAAATCTATTGTTTTAATTGACGACTCATTAGTAAGGGGAACTACATGTCATAAAATTGTAAAGATGCTCTATGAAAATGGTGCTAAGGAAGTTCATGTTAGAATTGCTTGTCCTGAAATTAAATATCCAGATTTTTATGGAGTTGATATGCCAACAAAAAATGAATTGCTAGCTTATAAAAAAAACAACCAAGAAATGTGTGATTATATAAAAGCAAAAAGTTTAAAGTTTTTAAGTTTAGATGGCTTATATAAAGCGCTCATTGGAAGCAAAAGAAATGCAAGCTATCCGCAATTTAGTGATCATTATTTCACAGGCGATTATCCAATAAAACCATCAGATAATTTACAAGGTTTAAAAATCAAACAACTATCTTTGTTGAGTGGTAAATCTAATAATTAATTTACTATAGAAATTTTATTCTTAAAATCGAGATATAAGATTGAGCTATCAATAAAAATAGGGTTTGTATTAATTTTAGAGGGGAGCCTGTTAACTTCCTCTAAGTTCCCATTGATATTAAATTTTAAAATATAAGAATTTTTCAAAAAAATAGTTAATTTATTATTAGCAATTATCATATTTTTGAATTTAACTGTATTTTTTTTTAATTTTAAATATTCAGCTATTTTTTGATTGACATCATAAGAATAAATAATTTTTCCACTTGTTATACTCATTGCAATTATCAAGTTATTATTTGTAATCAAAAAAAGAATATCATTCATAATTATAGGTTTTATTTGAGTAGAAAAATTTTTTTTGTGAATAATAGATCCGTTATTAGAGTCTAATACGTAGGTAAATTGATTTGATGAAACGACTATTTTACCTTTATTGTTTATAATTTGATTGCTTAAAAATAAATTACTTGGGTTTAAATCTAAAGATTGATTAAGATTTGTAAACCATTTTAGTTTCATTGATCTTAAATTTACTGAGTATAAAGAGCCATATGTATTTAAAAAAAACAAAGAATTATTATTCAAAGATAAATTATTTATAAATTTATTTTTGACAGTTGTATCTTCTGTTGGAATTAATCTTAATGTATCTCCATTTTTTTTATTGAAAAAATAGAGATTGTTATTTTGATTTGCGGCTATAAGTTTATTTTCATATATTTTCAAATTTGATCTAAACGGTATTTTATAGTTTTTTGCCCACAAAATTCTATTTTGCTTGTAATCAAAAGCGTATAAAAAACCGATATTATCTGAAATATAAATTATATTATTTTCTACTATAAAGTTTAATTTTTTTTTTATATTTTTGTATTTTTTTTTATAGAAATTAAATTTTGTAACTATCTTATTGTTGTTGACCGAAAAAACTATTATATTACCCTTTAAATCAGCTGTAATTAAATTATTTTTATCAAATAATATAAAATCATTTACTTTATATTTCGTTGTTTTTTTACTTCTAAAAATAAGTTCATTTAAATTGGTGTACTTAAAATTGATAAAATTGTTATCTTCAGCATAAAATACATCTTTCCATTCAAAATTATTTACTAAAGTAGTTTTTTTAAATTTGAAACTATTGTCGATTGGTATAATTTTATCAAAAGATTTACCTGAGGTAGATAATGTTTCAAATTCTTTAAACAGATCATTATCGTTACTATCGTCATTTAAAATATTATTTTCATCTTTCCAAATACCTGATTTATTATCAAATGAACAATTTTCAAATAATATCAAAATTATAAATATATAAAATAATTTCATTATAGTAATTTACTTGGCAAGAATTTCTTCTGCTAACAATTTTAGTTTAGAATTCTTTTTAATCAAATTTTTTAAAATTTCATTACCTGCCTGTATATTTTTAATCTTTATTAAATATAAGGCTTTCTTCAAACTTATAACATCCCTTTGTTCTTCAGTTTTTTTTATCTTTTCCACAATTGAAAAATATTCAAGAATTTTACTTTTTTCTGTAACTAAATCTTTCTCTAAAATTGTATTTAGAGATAAAATTGAATAAAATTTATTTTTACTAAAAATTATTTCTTCATAAAGTGCTTTTGACTCTTTATTTTTATTGGCTGAAAGATATAGTCCTGCTTGAACATATTTTTCGGAAATTAAAATATTATTTTTTTTCTGAGATATTTTCACAAAAGATATTGTGATAAATATTAAAAGTAAAATAATTGTAAGTAAATATATCTTCTTTTTATTTTGCCGATAAAAAGACAATATTTTATTTTTAAATTCTTTATTGTTATCTGTTTTTTCTTCCATATAAAAAATTCTTAATTGCAGGAAATTTTTTTAATTTAACCTCTCTAGTATATTCTTTTACAGCTTTTTCAATTATTCTATTTAAGTTTACGTATTTTTTAACAAATTTAGGGTAAAAGCCACTTATACCTAGCATGTCATCTGTTACTAGTATTTGTCCATCACAGTTGGATGATGATCCTATTCCAATGGTAGGTATTTTTAATGTTGCTGTAATTAATTTAGACGCTTCAGGAGATAAACATTCAAGCACTATTGAAAATGCACCTGCTTTTTCTATTAACAAAGCTTCTTTTAAAAGTTTTTTTGTTTTTGCGAGTGTTCCACCTTCAATTTTAAATTTTTTTTTAAATTGAGGTGTATAGCCTATGTGCCCCATTACTGGGATTTTGTTTTTTACCAACTTTTCAATAATCTTAAAGTTTTTTGTATTACTTTCAATTTTAACAGCATCACATCTGGTCGAATGCATAATTAATTTTGCATTTTTTTCTGCTTTTCTTAAATCAGAATAAGAGCCTTTGGGCATATCTACTACCAATAGAGATTTCTTTATTCCTTTTTTTACACTTACCGTGTGTTGAATAATATTACTTAATGTTATTTTGTGGGTATTTTTAAAACCGTATAAAACATTTGCCATGGAATCTCCTACTAAAATAATATCACAGTGATTATCTAAAATTTTAGCGATATTTTTAGAGTATGCAGTCAAGCTTACAATCTTAGATTTGTTTTTTTTATGTAATATTTTTTTTATTTTTTTATTCATTATTCTAATTCAATTGTACTAGGCGGTTTGGAAGTAATATCATATACAACTCTATTTATACCTTTGACATTATTAACAATTTTGTTTGATATTTTATCTAAAAAATTTTTAGGAAAGGGAAAATAATCTGCGGTCATTCCATCTTCAGAGGTTACTGCTCTTAATAAACATATGTTATCATAGGTTCTTGAGTCTCCCATCACTCCAACCGTCTTAATTGGCAAAAGAGCAGCGTACGCCTGCCATATTTTATGATAAAGCTTATTTTTAATTAATTCATTTATGTAGATATAATCAGCCTCTTGTAGAGTCTTTATTTTTTCTAATGTAATATTTCCTATAATTCTAATTCCTAAACCAGGTCCTGGAAACGGGTGTTTATTATTTATATCTTTTACTAGACCTAATGATTTGCCTAAAACTCTTACTTCATCTTTAAATAAATCTTTTAAAGGTTCAACTAGTTTAAGTTTCATTTTTTTTGGTAGACCTCCAACATTGTGATGTGATTTTATTTTTGAACTTTTGCTTCCTGTAGATGACCTGCTTTCAATAATATCAGGATATAATGTTCCTTGCGCTAAAAATTTTACATTTTGATATTTCTTAGACTCTTTTTCAAAAATTTTAATGAATAAATTTCCAATTATTTTTCTTTTTTTTTCAGGATTTGAAATATTTTTCAATTTTTGTAAAAAAACTTTTGAGGCATTTATTAATTTTATATTTAATTTATATTTATTTTTAAATATTTTATAAGAATATTCAAATTCATTTTTTCTCATCAATCCTGTGTCTACCATTATACAGATAAGATTTTTTTTAATTGCTTTATTAACTAATAATGCAACAACACTACTATCAACACCACCAGATAGAGCGCAAATGACTTTTTCTTTTTTAACTAGTTCTCTAACTTCTTTAATTAATCTCTCTTTTTGTGAAGCAATATTCCAATTTTTTTTAATTTTACAAATTAAAAATAAAAAATTTTTAAATATTTGTTGGCCATTATTAGTGTGAGTTACTTCAGGATGAAATTGAACACCATATATCTTATTATTTACATTTTCTATTATTGTCAATTTTGAGTCTTTTGTTGAAGCGACAGTCTTAAAATTTTTAGGAATTTTGATAACTGCATCTTCGTGGCTCATCCATACTGCATTTTTTAAATTAAAAAAATTTTTGGTTAATAAAGATGACTTTTTTTTGATCAAAATGGCTCTTCCAAATTCTCTTGTTTTTTTTGAAGGTCTTATTTGGCCACCAAATAATTTAGAAATCAGTTGTAATCCATAGCAAATTCCTAGTATAGGTATCCCTTTGTTAAATATTTCCCTAGGAACAGTTTGAAAATTTTTTTTTGTTACTGTTGATGGACCTCCAGAAAATATTATTCCCTTAATATTATTAAATTTTTTTATTTTATATAAACTCTTAGGTGAAATAATTTCAGAATAAACACCCAAATCTCTAATTCTTCTTGCTATCAACTTGGTTACCTGAGAACCAAAATCAATTATAATTATTTTATCTTTGTCTTTAAGAAATTGCATTTATTTCTTAGATAAATTTTTTATTTCAATTTCAAGTTTTTCACTTTTAACACAAAACTTATTACATAAGGAATTTAATCTATCATTTAATTCTTTACTTTTTTCATAATCTGATGAATCTAGCTTAAGTCTAGCAAGATTATAAATTGCCTCTTCATTTTTTGGATTTAATAATATGACAGTTTTTAAATTTTTTTCTTCTAAGTCTAATTTTTTTAAATTTTTAAATATTTTTGATAGATACAGGTAAGATAATTCACTTTTTGGATTAAAAACTATATCTTGTTCAAATTTAAATTTTGCTTGTTCAAATTTTTTATTTTTAAAAAGATTAATGCCATCTTGTAAGAATTGAGTATTTGCCAATAAAAGATTTGGTATAATAATAAATGTTAATGTTAATGTTATTTTAAATAAATATTTAATCATAACTTATAATTTATCGTTTTTTGTGTCATTTCAACACTATGTACCATACTCTCATAAAATCCAGCCTTAGTAATTTTTATAAATTTTGCTTTTTTAGTAATATCATCTAATTTTTTAGCTCCAATGTAGCCCATTGAAGATTTCAATCCTCCTTGTAATTGGTAAATAATTTTTGATACGCTTCCTTTGTATTCAACTCTTCCTTCAACACCCTCAGGTACAAATTTAGATTTATCTTTATAATTTTTTTGAAAATATCTATTAGCAGAACCAGATGACATGGCTCCTATTGATCCCATTCCTCTATATTGTTTATAAAACTTTCCTTTATATTTAAATTTTTTTCCTGGGCTTTCATCTGTGCCTGCAAATATGGACCCCATCATTATACCATCCGCTCCAGCTGCTAATGCTTTTGCTATATCACCTGAAAATTTTATTCCTCCATCAGAAATAATTTTAACTTCTTTTTTTTTCAGTGCTTTTTTTACATCTAAAATAGCTGATATTTGAGGCACTCCGATTCCAGCAACCATTCTTGTTGTGCAAATAGAGCCTGGTCCAATCCCAACTTTTATTATATCAGCGCCTGAATTATATAATTTTATTGCAGCTTCTCCAGTAGCAATATTTCCAACGCAAATTGGGGTTTTGCTTTTTATTTTTTTTATTTTTGATAAAACTTTTAAAACTTTTTCGCTATGTCCATGAGCTGTATCAATTACAATTAGGTCCACTCCGTTTTCAATCAATGATCGAGCTCTTTCTAAATCTTCGTTACTAGTGCCTATAGCCGCT
>Ga0233444_10001900_pt1 | contig 22766 bp, 19 predicted proteins | sample SI_124_October20_6_FD_182792 | JGI IMG/M metagenome (GOLD analysis project Ga0233444, IMG submission 182792) | Seawater microbial communities from Saanich Inlet, British Columbia, Canada - SI_124_October2016_10_MG | ecosystem: Environmental > Aquatic > Marine > Inlet | place: Canada: British... | reverse complement strand
ACTCAAACACATGAAAGAAAACATAGGCCTGAGTGGGATGAGCTCTTTTCTAGAATAAATTTTGATTCTTTTAAAGATTTTGATACCTTGGATGCTCTTGCTTTTGCGCAAGGGCCAGGTTCCTATACTGCCCTAAGAATTACAGCTTCATTTCTTAAGCCAATAGCTGTGATTAAAAATAAACCACTAATACCCGTATCAAATTTAAAGTCTCTGGCTTTCGAGGCATCTCAATGGATAGATTCTGATAATGCCTCTATTTTTGTAGCAATAGAAGCAGATAAGACCGAGAGCTACTTCGGATCTTTTTCCAAGTCATTGATAAATATTGAGGCCACTGCTGAAGAGTCAGTGTTGAGCATGGAAGAATTAAGCTCATATGAAACCAATAACTCTTTTTACTTTGTTGGGACCGGCTGGCCAAAAAATATTCAAGATAATCCTCAATACCTCCCTTTAGTAAAACCAGGCGCAGAAGCAATTGCAGCAATAGCTAAGAATGAACTGGAGACGGGCAAGAGCTTTGATCCTGAGCTAGCCAACCCTGTCTATTTAAAGACACCGGAGTACCAGAAAAAATGATCAGTGATTTATTGTTGGCGTTAGCCTTAGCCTGTATTCAAGGCCTCACAGAATTTCTCCCTGTTTCCAGCTCGGCACACTTACTTTTTCCATCGCTGCTATTTGGAGCCAAAGATTTTGGCTTAGTGTTTGATATCGCTGTGCATGCTGGCACATTAGCTGCAGTTGTATTTTATTTTAAAGACGACATATTAAAACTTCTGGAAGCTTGGATGCCTTGGACGCGCAATCGCAATGAAGGTGATTTTTTGCTTGGTTTAAACTTAATTATCGCCACTATGCCTATAGTGTTTGTGGGATTAATTTTTTCTGATTTGATATCCGCTCGATTACACAGCATTGGTTCAATTGCATGGGCTAATCTTATCTTTGCTGGGCTTTTGCTAATTGCTTTTAAGCTATCATCGCAAAACAAAAATATTTTAGGTTTAACCCTGAGCATGGCTGTTTTTATTGGTTGTCTTCAGGCTTTAGCAGTTTTTCCTGGCGCCTCTAGATCAGGGATGGCGATAACAGGAGCATTGTTTGTGGGGTTAAACCTTAAAGATTCTTCCAAATTTGCTTTTTTACTTAGTATTCCAACAATTCTAGGCGCTATGATTTTGATGATAGCAAAAGAAGCCTATGTTCTTTCATTAGATGATCTGATGATATTGCTAACAGGTTTTATTGGCTCAGGTGTTATTGCATTTTTTACGATCAAAATATTTTTAGAATTTGTTGAGCGCATTGGAATGACACCGTTTGTTATATACAGAATCTTGCTTGGGTTAGTTTTATTGCTTTTATGGTAACAAAATTTTTTTATACTTCAGAAATATACAAAGACAAGGCACAAGATATAGCCAATTTTTTAGGCATGAGCGCCTGCAGCGGACCCATCAAAAATGACCGAGCTCATTTAGAGTTTGGGGAGTCAGGTCTCTCTTTTTTTCATCCAGAGGCAAGAGCCAAGAATCCTTTTAATCTTGATTTTCAAACTGGTTCCAGTGGATGGCGTCTTAAGAGAGCAGACCATGAAAAGCTAATTAAAAAAGCGCTGGGCAAGTCTGATAAGCCTCTAAAGATATTTGATTGCACCGCAGGATTGATACAAGACTCTTTATTATTCCTGAGTCTAGGCCATCACGTTACTGCCATTGAGCAGAGCAAGATACTTTTTCTTCTTTTGCAAGATGCTGTCAATAGAAGTAAAGAAACTCATAACGAACTTTTTAAAAACTTTAGCTTAATTCATGGCAATGCTTGCTCGTTTGTTCAAAATGCAGATGACTTTGATGTAATTTACTACGATCCAATGTACCCACCTTCAAAAAAATCTGCGCTTGGCTCAGGCCAACTAGAATACTTATCAAAGATTTTAGAGGTCGAGCAAATTAGCAATGAACCCCAAATGGACTTTGAGGTGCTGCAGTTAATGCCAGTCAACAAAATGATTGTAAAAAGACCAATTAAAGCAGAACCATTTAATCCTAGTATTAACTACCAAGTCTCGGGAAAAACAACCAGGTTTGATGTGTACATATAAAAAAGCCCATAATAAATCTGGCCTTTATAACTAATGCTTACGATCTAATTTGACCATCTCCAGATACTATATATTTGAAGCTGGTAAGTTGATCTAAGCCTACAGGGCCTCTAGCATGAAATTTTCCTGTTGCTATTCCAATTTCACCACCCAATCCAAATTCACCGCCATCGGCAAATTGCGTGGAAGTATTAATCATAACGATTGCACTATCGATCGAGGCTGTAAATTGATTTTGAGCTTTCAGGTCTTCGCTAATTATAGATTCAGTATGCCCAGTTCCATATGCACTGATGTGTCTAATTGCTTCTTCGGCATCATCAACCACTTTAATGCTAACAATTGGAGCAAGATATTCTGTTGACCAATCTTTTTCTGTTGCCGGAATTACGTATTGATCAAGTGATAGTGTTTTCTTGCAACCCCTGACCTCACAATTAAGAGAGGATAGTTTTGCAATAAGATCAGGTCCAAACGATGTTGCAATTTTTTGATGCAATAAGATGGTTTCAGCTGCCCCACAAATTCCAGTTCTTCGCATTTTTGCGTTAATACATATTTCAAGTGCCTTTTTTAAATCTGCATGCTCATCAACATAGACATGGCATATACCTTCTAAGTGACCAAAAACTGGGACTTTTGCTGACTTTTCTACTTCAGCAACAAGACTTTTACCGCCCCTGGGAACAATCACATCAATGGATCCATTTAAACCTTCAAGCATTAAAGTAGCTGCTTCTCTATTTTCTGAAGGCACAATCTGAATAGATTCTTTGGGTAGGCCGGCTTTAAGTAGTGCTTTTTGCATTGCAGTGACTAGAGCTGATGCTGACCTTAGGCCATCTTTGCCACTTCGTAAAATAACCGCATTACCTGATTTTAAACAAAGACCTCCAGCATCACTTGCAACATTAGGTCGACTTTCAAATATTATGCCAATCACTCCAAGTGGGGTTGATACCCTTGAAATATTTAAACCATTAGGCCTGTCCCAGTTTGCTAAAATCTTGCCTACAGGATCAGGGAATAGCTTTATTTCTTCCAATGTTGCACATATGCCTTTTAGGCGATCATGGTTTAGCTCCAACCTATCAATAAATGCAGCGTCTTTTCCAGCATCTTTGGCTTGAGCTACATCTTGATGATTTGCCATTAGTATTAGTTCTTGATCTGACTTGATCTCCTTAATAGCGAAATCAAAGAAACTATTTTTTTGGATAGAGGGCGCAGTATTTAAGACTGCACTTGCTGCCTTTGCTTTTCCCCCCATTTCATTTAATTCTTGCTCGAGATCCATTTTATCTTTTGACAAACCAAGTTGCTTTACCTTTTCCATTCAAACTTCTAATTGGTTTATTTCTAATTCCAGAGGCAATAACCATGTCAGATTTATTTTTAAAACAAATTTCAGCAGCTTCTATCTTGGAGATCATGCCACCTTTGCCCATATTGCTTGCCTGACCAGCCATTTTTTTTATCTTAGAGCTAATCTTTGTTACTTCTTTAACCAAAGCTTCAGATTTTTGAGTTTTTACTGCTTCCTCAGAGTCATATAAGCCATTCACGCTAGACAGAATGATAAGTAAATCTGCCTTAACAAGCTTTGCAACTTTGGCGGCCAACAAGTCATTATCACCAAATTTAATTTCATCAGTGGCAGTGGTGTCGTTCTCGTTAATAATTGGAAGACACCCAACTTCTAATAGCTTCTCTATAGTTTGTTTTGCATTTTTAGAAGAAATCTTTAATTCAGTGTCCCTGGGAGTTAAGAGTATTTGCCCTATAACGATAGAGTACTTATTGAGATGTTTTTTCCAGGCTGACATTAGCTCAATTTGACCATGTGCTGCCATTGCCTGGGATTCTGGAAGGCTTAAGTTCTCTGGCAAGTTAATATTTTTTCGACCAAGAGCAATAGCTCCAGAAGATACAACCAAGACGTCTTTACCTTTTTTTAATAACCAAGCTATGTCTTCGCTGATAGCGGCCAAGACAGTTTGATTGACCTTACCATTAGGATTAGCCAGCACAGCAGAGCCTATCTTAATGACTATTCGATTATATGAATTTAAATTACTCATTTTTTTAAGCTACGTAATATAATGATAATGGCTTTAAAAAATGATATTTAAACACAATAAAAATATTTCAAGAAATTTAATTCTAATCTACTGCTGTGTCTTTTTTATATCCTCGTGCGGTGGAGGTGGCGGGGGTGGCTTTGTTCCAGAGTCTACCCAATTAACTTTCTCTGTGAATGGCTTGCCATCAGCACTGGAAAGCTATGATGAAGTGTCAATACAAATTGCCCCAAGTATTGAAGGGTGTTTATTTGGTGTTTATAGCCAAGATTTATTATGGTTGAGATCTTCAGACTACTTAAATTTTAATTTTAGAGCACCCATAATTTATAGTCAGAGCAAAGATTTTAAATTTGGCATTGTTCCCCTTAACACCACCGTGAAACCAGAATGTAATACCTCTAAGGATTTCATGTTTAATGTTACAAGGAATCAAACAGAATTCATTCCAAATCCTGATCCAAGTAATATTTCGTATCTATCTTCTCCGCATTTTAGTGTTCATGATATTGGGTTAGGCGGAATTGAAATCACAGACAGATATTCAGCAACAGTGTGTTACCCGACAGAAAATGATTGTGTTACATATGAGAATGAATTGTTTGGGCAAGATGCTCACAACATGGCTACAGGAGATTTTAACGGCGATGGTTATGAAGATTTTGTAGTTGCTTGGGCTCTCTTTCCTCACACCATAGATCAAAGTAAAAAAATTTATGCCCCTGTTAATATCTATTTAAACGATCAAAAAGGCGGGTTTGCAGAGGACCCTAATCTGTATGTTTCTGCAGAAGCTCCAAAGCACCCATTCGCATACAGGCTTGTGGTAGATGATTTCAATGGAGATGGCTTGGATGATGTTTTTGCTGGCTCAATGGGTCTTTCTGTTTCACAACGAAAAGGATGGGGCATTGACCCATACCCACATTTTTTATTGCTTTCTAATTCCTTGGGTAAGTTTGAAGAGAGCTCAGTTAATATTGAAGATGAGAATAATGGTCTAGGGCAGCTTTGTAGATTTGCTCACGATGCAAGCGGAGGAGATCCTGATGGGGATGGCGATGTGGATCTTTTTGCCTGCAATATGTTGTTGGTCAATGATGGTGCTGGCAACTTCACCATACACCCACATCTAAATCTTGATTGGCATCATAAATATGCTAGCCCAATGAGCAGTTTGTTAGAAGATTTAAACAACGATGGCTTTGATGATATTCTTTTTTGGAACTTCAATGATAGACAAAATTTTGATCTGCTTCCCGAGGAGGGATTTGTGCTACTGAGTGATGGCACCAAAGAGATTCAAAACTGGAAAAAAAATACCTTACCTCCTGGTCCATTTGGCATCAATCAAACTAAATACAATCATGCTGCTGGTGGAGATTTAAACAATGATGGCTATGTAGATGTTGTGCTTGGTATTACAAGGGCAGACCCATACTATGAAGGAGCCTATGTTCAAGTATTAATGAATGATGGGTCCGGGGGGCTCGTTGACGAAACCTCAGCGCGCTTTGTCAACCAAGAGAGAGCAACCAGCCATCATGGTGAGGGAAATATTTATGTGCGGGATATGAATTTAGATGGCGCACTAGATATTATTCATTCAACAAGAGATTTTCAGTCTAGTTTGCATGGAGCCCATGTCGCAATTAATGATGGCATTGGAAATTTTCAATCACTATCAAACGCTATTCTTCCAAATCGACCAGATCAAGGTTTCAATGCCACAGATTCTTTATACAAAGGAATGCCAATCAATGCTGATAATCTGGGTTGCCTTGATTTGATCTCAACAACAGACAGCTGGCAAGATGCAAGCACAACAAGAAACTATCTTTTTTCAATATTAAACACTGATTGCAGCTATTAACAGTAAAAATATGGTGCCCCATACCTGAGTCGAACAGGTACTCCCGAAGGAACGCGATTTTGAATCGCGCGCGTCTACCAGTTCCGCCAATGGGGCACGCGAATCATTGTAGCCGAGAACAACATCTTTTAGAATTACCCACCTAAATGAAAACTGAAAAATTTAATTACGATTTACCTGAGCACTTAATTGCTCAATATCCCCTTGAAAACAGAGTGGATTCTAAGTTGCTGGCTTGTATTGCTGGCATCGAGCATAAAAATTTTCATGATGTGCTTTCTTACATGGACCATGGAGATTTATTGGTAGTAAATAAAACCTCTGTGATCCCCGCAAGATTATTTGGTGAAAAGAATACTGGTGGAAAAGTAGAAATTTTTCTTGAACGATTTTTATCAGACTTCCAAACATTAGCTCAAATAAAATCCTCAAGAACACCCAAGGAAAATACTCAATTAGTTTTTTCTTTTGAGGGCAAGAAATTCTTTGCAACCATAAAAGGCAGGCAGGATAATTTCTTTGTATTGGATTGGGAGCATGACCCTCAAGATATTTTTCAATTACATGGTGAAATTCCGCTTCCGCCATACATGCATCGTTCAGCCGAGCAAATTGACGAAGAAAGATACGAGACTGTGTACGCTGATTCTAAAAAAAGAGAATCTGTCGCTGCGCCCACTGCAGGAATGCATTTTGACGATCAGCTATTAAATGAGATTAAAAATAAGGGCATAGATATTGGCTATGTCAATCTGCAAGTCGGCGCTGGAACCTTTCAACCAGTTAAAACAGAATTAATTACCGAGCATCAAATTCACAAAGAGCTCATTGAGGTAGATGCAGTCTTAATCGAGCAAGTAAAACAGACTAAAGCCAGAGGCGGCAAGGTAATAGCAGTTGGAACTACCTCGGTCAGAGCACTGGAAACAGCTTGCCAGCAAGATTACCAACCTTACAAAGGAGAGACGCAGTTGTTTATTTATCCTGGCTATGAGTTTAAAGTAGTTGACCTTATGATCACTAACTTTCATCTGCCCAAGTCATCGCTGCTGATGTTAGTTGCAGCCTTCATTGGTTATGAAAAAATGATTGATCTTTACCAGCTTGCAATTGAAAAAGAGTATCGATTTTTATCTTATGGCGATGCCATGATTCTTAAAAAACATGAAATTTAAAATCTCTGCTACGGAAGGTTTTGCCCGCAGTGGAGAGCTAGAATTTGATAGAGGCTCCATTCAGACTCCAGCCTTTATGCCTGTGGGCACCAACGGGACTGTAAAAGCTCTAGAAGTAGATAATATTTTAGCAACAGGCGCTGAAATTATTCTAGGAAATACTTATCACTTAATGCTGCGTCCAGGAGATGAGCTCATCAAAAAACTGGGAGGACTGCATAAATTCTCAAATTGGAGCAAACCCATCCTCACTGATTCTGGAGGATTCCAGGTTTGGAGCTTGGGAGATCTCGCGAAAATTACCGAGGAGGGTATTAGCTTTCAGTCGCCCTATGACGGCAGTAAACATTTTATGAGCCCAGAAGACTCCATGCGCATCCAGCAGAATCTTGGATCGGACATTGTTATGGTGCTTGATGAATGCACTCCTTATCCATCAACGCATCAAGAAGCCAGAAAATCCATGGAGCTATCGATGAGATGGGCCCAAAGATCTATGAATGCCCATCAGTCAGAATCTGCATTGTTTGGAATTGTCCAAGGCGGTATGCATGAAGATCTTAGGTTAGAATCTTTATCTGGCTTGAATAATATTGGCTTTGATGGCATAGCAATTGGTGGACTCAGTGTTGGCGAGCCCAAAGAGGATAAGACCAGAATCCTGCATCATCTTGCGCCACATCTCCCTGCTGATAAGCCTCACTACCTCATGGGCGTTGGTAAGCCAGAGGACATAGTAGAAGCAGTATTTTATGGTATAGATATGTTTGATTGCGTGCTTCCCACCCGAAATGCCAGAAATGGGCAACTGATTACTTCTTATGGAGCATTAAACATTAGAAATGCACCGAGCAAGAAGAATGAGGAGCCTGTTGATCCTGAATGCAATTGCAAAGTTTGCCAGAACTATTCCCAAGCTTATTTAAACCACTTAGACAAAACCAATGAAATGTTGGGCTCAATATTAAATAGTTTTCACAATATTTATTACTATCAATCTCTTATGAGCGATATTCGAGAGTCAATTGCATCAGATTCATTCGCTAAGTTCATAAAAGACTTTTATAATAAGCGTCATTTAGAAGTACCCAAGCATTTAATCTAGGGAGATTATATGGACGAATCACAAACTCAACCTCCATCTTTTTTATTTGGAGACCCAATCTTTGTTTTTTTTATAGGCTTTTTGCTGATCATTTATTTTATGTCGATCAGACCGCAACAAAAAAAAATGAAAGCACTTCAAACTATGATGGACGATCTTGAAAAAGGCGATGAGGTTGTAGCTGCAGGCGGAATTATTGGACGCATAAAAGAAATTAAAGGCCCTTATGTCTCAATTGAAGTTAGTGAAAACATTACTTTTAAACTTCAAAAAACAGCCATAGCTAATACATTACCTAAAGGCACTATTGCCTCAATAGATTAATAATATCCATGAATAGATTTTCAATCGGAACCCACGCTTTTATATTAATAGTATTAGCCGTTGGAATTATCTATTCTTTGCCTAATCTTTATCCTGCCAAGCCTGCTATTCAAATTGCTTATACAGATTCTGGGCAATCAGCCGATCAAGGTCTGCTCAACGAAGTAACTGAGATTTTAAGTGCTAAGAGCATTCAATCCGAGTCTATTGGGTTAAAAGACAACAATATCGTGGCTAAATTTTCTTCTTTTGATGATCAGCTTGCTGCGAAATCAGCCTTGCAAAGAATCTTACTTGATAGAGCTATTGTTGCCCTTAATCTCGAGCCCTCTACACCTCAGTGGTTAAGAGATATCGGAGGCGGCCCTCTGAAGCTTGGTTTAGATTTATCTGGTGGCGTCCATTTTTTACTAGAAGTAGATATTGAAAGCGCTCTAGATAATCGTCTTGATTCTTTGCTAAATCAGTACAGGAAGAAATTTAGAGATGATCGTATTAATGTTGAGAGCTCTCAGAAGAAAGACAAAGAGCTGAGCTTTAGCTTTGCTAGTGACGAAGACTACAACAAGGCCTTAAAAGTTTTTGGCGATGATAATATTACAGCGGTTGGAACAGCTCTCTACGATATTCAAACAAATACCATTCGAAATAATGTAGATATTTCATATTCTCAATCTGCTATTAAAGAAATTAGGGATTATGCGGTAGGTCAAAACTTAATGACCTTGCGAAACAGAGTTAATGAGCTAGGTGTGTCTGAGCCAATTGTTCAGCGTCAAGGCAGCAGCAGAATAGTTGTTGAGCTTCCTGGAGTTCAAGATACCACGGCAGCCAAAAAAATTATTGGTAAAACAGCTAACTTAGAATTCAGGCTTGAAGCAGCTCCCACAACATCACGTTTACGCAAAGAAGAATTTACTTATCAAGATGAAAGAATGGGCTCAGCTTATCTAGAAAAAAATATTATCGTTGCTGGTGAGAGAGTCACCAATGCTAGCTCTGGATTTGACGAGAGTGGATTTGCACAGGTAAATATTTCACTAGATATGCAAGGTGGCCGCGCCATGCAAAAAGCTACGAGTGGAAATATTGGTCGAAGGCTTGGTGTTTTATTTGTTGAGCGTAAAAATAAATCAACTCTAACTATCGATGAGAATGGTGATGAGGTTATTGAACAATCCTCGTATATTGAAAAAAATATTATCAGTCTGGCTACCGTGCAAGCAGTCCTTGGAACAGGTTTTAGAATTACTGGAGTGGGCTCACCTCAAGAAGCAAGTGAACTGGCTCTATTGCTTAGGGCAGGTGCTTTGGCTGCCCCAATGAAGTTTGTAGAAGAGAGAACGGTTGGACCCAGCCTTGGAAAAGAAAATATCGAGCTGGGTATTCGCTCTATTATTATCGGTCTTTTATCGGTAGTGCTGTTCATGGTTTTTTACTATCGCTGGTTTGGCTTGGCAGCAAACATAGCCTTGTTCGCAAACGTTGTTCTAATTACAGGCTTTATGTCATTGCTTGGAGCCACACTTACTCTCCCAGGAATCGCAGGCATTGTTTTGACTATTGGTATGGCCGTTGATGCCAACGTTCTAATTTTCTCTCGAATAAGGGAAGAGCTTGCAGAGGGAAGGGATCCACAAACAGCCATTCAAGAAGGTTTCTCTCGAGCCTTTGTTACTATTTTTGATGCAAATGTTACAACTCTTATTGCCTCTATAGTTCTTTACGCTATAGGAACTGGCCCTATTAAGGGTTTTGCAATTACTTTATCAATAGGAATTATTACTTCAATGTTCACAGCTATTTTGGGAACCAGAGCTATTATTAATTTAATGTATGGAAATAAAAATATTAAGGAGCTAAGAGTTTGATGAATCTTAATATTCCATTTATGGACTATCGAAAGATAGCTACTATTGCATCGTTAACTTTATTAGTTTTATCTATTTTTTCTCTTGGCTTTAGAGGTCTTAATTTAGGCTTAGATTTTAGTGGTGGAACTCTCATTGAAGTGTCTTATTCTGAAGCAGCTGACCTTGGCGAAATTCGTGACTTAATGACAGCTAATGGTTTTGATGATTTTCAAGTAGTCAACTTTGGTTCAAACACAGATGTGCTTATCAAGGTTGCAGACAAGGATGGAAGCAGTCAATTAGGTGATACTATCTTCGCTTTTTTAGAGGCATCTGATTCTGAAATAGAACTTCAAAGGATTGAGTTTGTTGGTCCTCAGATAGGATCAGAGTTACGAGATCAAGGGGGCCTAGGAATGCTTGTCGCCCTTGGCATGATCTTGCTTTATGTTGCTTTTAGATTTCAATATAAGTTTGCTTTAGGTGCTGTGGCTGCGTTGGCACATGACGTAGTAATCATTCTTGGTTTATTTTCTTTGCTAGCCTGGGATTTTGATCTGACAGTTCTTGCTGCCTTATTAGCGGTGATTGGATATTCTCTGAATGATACGATTGTTGTGTCTGACAGAATTAGAGAAAATTTTAGAGGTGAGAGAGGCTTTGAACCTGAAGAAATTATTAATCTCTCAATCAACCAAACCCTATCAAGAACATTGATCACTTCATTCACTACCTTATTAGTTTTATTCGCGTTGTTTATCTTTGGTGGTGAGATGATAAGAGGCTTTAGTCAGGCGTTAATTATTGGTGTTTTAGTTGGAACCTATTCTTCAATATATGTGGTAGCCAACATGCTTTTGGGCCTATCAATCACTCAAGATGATCTAGCGATACCAGAGCCAGAGGGTTTAGAATTTGACGATATGCCTTAGTCTTCTTTGGCTTTAAAATTAGGCTGAATAGCCTCAATCATTTGCTTGAAACATTTCGGTGTAGCACAAAGGTAATGATCCGAATCAGTCACATCTGGATTGCCCACAAAATCACTCGTCAAAGCTCCAGCTTCTTGAGCAATTAAAAGTCCAGCAGCAACATCCCATACAGATAAACCATTGGCCCAAAAACCATCCAATCTTCCCGCCGCCACATAGGCTAAGTCGAGGGCAGAGCAGCCAGATCTTCTAATAGTCAAACCGTGTTTATATAGAGATCTAAATGCAGAGATATTATCAAATGTATAATTTTGTGATTCATTAACATGTGAAGTATTGCCTAATAGAGCATCCGTTAGATTCTTTCTTTTACTTACCCGAATCCTTTCTCCATTTAGTTCAGCTCCCTTGCCTCTTGATGCGCTAAACTCTTCTCGACGAGTGGGATCAATAATCACAGCATGCTGAGTTTGTTCTTTGACCACGCAGGCCAAAGAAATACAGTACTGAGGATAACCATGAATAAAATTGGTAGTGCCATCTATGGGATCTAGTACCCACGTTGTATCAGAATTATTAACTTCATGACCAGACTCTTCTCCTAGAAAATTGTCCTCTGGGTAATACTTTTTAATTTCTTCAAAAACAATGTCTTCAACTTTACGATCTACTTCAGTGACGTAATCCGTAGGACCTTTTTTCATCACATCGAGAACATGTACTTTTTTTACGGCAAATTCGAGCTCTGCAGCTCCGATGTTTGCAGCGATTAGGGCGACGTTTAATAAAGCAGGCTTTGACATGTCGCATATTGTACTGGAAATGATGATAATAGTTCCATGAATCCTCTTAATGAATTTGTTCAAATAGTTTTAGTCGAAACATCCCATCCAGGAAACATTGGATCTGTAGCCAGGGCAATGAAAAATATGGGCTTAAGTAGACTTATATTGATTAATCCCAAGAAGTTTCCGCACGATGAAGCGAGCGCTTTGGCCGGAAATGCCGGCGATGTTTTGGAGAAAGCAAAAATCTTTGGTTCAATTAAGGAAGCAGTAAAAAATTCTAAAATAATTTTTGCAACCTCAGCTAGAGAGCGAACCATTGAATGGCCGGTGGCCTCTGCCAAAGACGCTGCCCAGGAAATCAATCAATTAGCCGCAGAGGGGCTCGAAGTTTCAATTCTATTTGGTAGAGAGGACAGGGGGCTTACAAATGAAGAACTGCAACTATCAAATAAACATTTGATTATCCCGGCTCACCCTGAATACCCGGTTTTAAATATTGCTATGTCGACTCAAGTGGTGTGTTATGAGCTTTATCAGGCCTCTCAACATGAGCCCATTGGACCATGGCAAGATTTTCCTGAATATAGCGCCGAGGAGCTTACACATTTAATTGAGCACTTTAACGAAACTGTTTTCAACCTTAAATTAATCGACCCGGCCAACCCAAAGCAGATCCTTACGCGCATGGAAAGAATGTTTAGGCGTTTGTACCCAGATCAAATGGAAGGCAATTTTTTAAGAGGGTTTCTAAAGGCAGTCAATAAACAGATTAAATAAGACTTTGGTCTTTTAATATAGAGTTTTAGCTTTTATAATTGCGGCAATCTAGTCCCGTTCGTCTAGAGGCCTAGGACACCGGGTTTTCATCTCGGCAACAGGGGTTCGACTCCCCTACGGGATACCATCTTCTTAAGAAGCCTACAGTAGTAGGCTTTTTTTATGGGTATTATTTTCTGGGTCAGGTGCACTTTTAAATAGGAGCAAAAATAATTATGAATTACTTTCGACCTCTTCTGCCTTATTTTTTAGTTCTATTAGTAGTGTTGTCTACCTCTATTTTTTTAGAAATTGGTCTTATTAATTTACTTGGACAATCCATTCTTTTTACCCTGGTTGTCTGCATCCCTATCTGGCGCACTGGTCGCATGAGCTATGTTGATATTGGATGGCCATGGGGCTTGGTATTACTAGGCCTGATAAGTTTTATTTTTAGCGATGGTTATTGGCTGCGCTCCTTGATAGTTAGTTTGGTGATTATATCTATTGGTCTTCGTATGGGACTTGGCGCATTAAAGATGTGGCGCTTAGGGTTGCTTGATAGAGAATTCCCAAGATATGAATATCAACGTGTTTTGTGGAAGGAAGAGGGCAAAGACAATACTTTACTAGCTTTGCAGATTGACGCTATATCCCAAGGCTTAGCAAATGCATCCTTTCTGGCATTGCCTGTATTTATAATTGCTTCAAATACTTCTGAAACTTTCGTTTTATTGGAAATGATTGGTTTATCAATTTGGCTGTTAGCATTTATATTAGAGTCCATTGCTGACTTCCAAAAACTTGAATTCCTTAAAAAGATGAAAAAAGAAGGGAAGCAAAGACAGGTCTGCAATGTCGGTTTATGGAAGTATTGCAGGCACCCAAATTATTTTTATGAGTGGATGGTATGGAACAGTCTAATAATCGCAGCAATTCCATCATGGCTTACGTTAGAGCCTATAAGCATAGAATTATTTAGTAATGACTACAGCGATGGATTATGGCTTACACTCATATGCATATTATATACATCTAGAGCAATGTATAAGACCTTGGTCTTCACAACTGGCGCTGTACCATCTGAATATTACTCATTGCAAAAAAGACCTGGATACAAAGAATATCAACAACAAACAAATAGATTTTTTCCAGGACCAAGAAGACTAATTTAATTAGCCCATCAAATAATCTCTTAAAGTATTTATACAATCTTTGTAATGATATATAATTGACAACGTTATCAATTATATTATTAAAACATTAGTGAGCCACAATGAAAAAAGAAGAACTCGTTGAAATATTTTCTAACTTACACCCTGAAGACTCAACGGGTCAGATGATTGGTGAAGTCCACCTTGCTAATGGCCAAGTTATTAAAACAGATTCACTGAGAGTGGATATGGATGGTGGCCGAATAATTCTTTCAGAAGATAAATCTTCAATGCATGAAGTGAATAAAAGAAACTGGATTCAAGAACTTACATTTTACAAAAATAAGCAACGTCAATCAGCATAAGAGATATTGATTATCTAAATAGTTTTAAATACTTAATAGCCTATTCTCCCAAAAGAATTTTGGCAGCAAGCTGAGTGTCCATATACTCTTTAAGTTCCAGTATCTTTCCATCTTTTATTCTTAATAAAAAATGATATTTATTATTATAAGATTCTCCTGAGGTGTGAATTGCTTTACCACTTATTTCTACTGCCACTCTCTCTTCTTCTGCGGTTATACCTGTAATGTTAAAAGTAATACCACTAGGAAATGCAGAAAGAATATTTTGAGCAAAGCTAAGAACCTCTTTTTTAGTCCTGGTGCCTCCAATAGCATTATTGCCAGCAGTCCAAATAATAGAATCATCTGTATAAAAATCTAAATATTTATCCGAACCCTTGCTTAAAGCTTCAAAAAATTCTCTAGTAATTTTTTTATTTTGATCAGTTATTGAGCTCACAACACCACTCAATATTACTGATTAAGATTTTTTATGAGACTCTTGCAAGCAAAGAAAATAAGAACAGCAAAAGGTACACCTGTGACTATTACCGAGGTTTGCAATGCACCTAAGCCACCACCAGCAAGAAGTACAACGGCAATTATCCCAAGAGAAATAGCCCAAATAACTCTTAGAAGCATTGGCGGCTCATCCTGAGCTTTTTCATTGTTTGCTGCGGTTAACATTGAGGTAACCAATGCACCTGAGTCAGAGGAGGTTACAAAAAACGTTAAGATAATTACAATTGATAGCCCCATTAAAATAGGTGAGAAGGGAAACTGTTCTAAAAATACAAACAGTGAGATTGTAATGTCATTATTTATTGCTGTACTTAAGGAATTTGGTTCCAGTAATTCTTGATAAAGAGCAGCGTTACCAAATATACCCATCCAAACAAAAACTAATATTGAAGGTATGACCACAACCCCTAATAGAAATTCTTGGATAGACCTTCCGTAAGATATTCTCGCAATAAATAATCCAACAAAAGGCGACCATGCAAACCACCATGAATAATAAAATAGAGTCCAACCATTTTGCCAAGATGAATCCATGTAAGCCTGAGTATTAGTGGAAAGGGCTAGGAGATTTTGAATGTAAGAACCAACATTTTGCAATAGACCGTCCACTATAAAACTTGTGGGTCCTGCTATAAAAACAATACTAAGCATCAACCCGCATAGGATCATGTTGAGCTGAGACAGCCTTTTAATTCCAGTTTGCAAACCTAAAACCACACTTATTAATCCAAGCAAAGTAATAAAGGCAATGATCCAAATTGTGCTAGCAAAGCTTTCCTCCAGCACCCCCATATACCCAAGACCAGAATTGATTTGATTTGCTCCAAGCCCAAGAGAAGTTGCGATCCCAAAAATTGTCGCAATGATGGCGATAATATCTAGCGGGACTCTACCCCATGCATTTTGGGTTAAGGTGCCTGAAAAAAAAGAACTCACTCGAAAAGGGAGATTCTTATTAAAAGAAAAATATGCAAAGCACAAGCCAACAACACCATATATTGCCCAACCATGAAAGCCCCAATGAAGGTAAGTGAGATTCATTGAAAGATTTGCTTTGTCTGAAAATGAAGCGCCTTCTTGATGAATTGCATCCGAACTTAGATGCATGATAGGTTCGGCTACTCCATAAAATAGCAAGCCAATTCCCAAGCCAGCACTAAAGAGCATTGCAATCCAGTTGATGTTTGAAAACTCGGGCTTTGCATCCGGCCCTCCAAGAATAAGGTTTTTATGTTTGCTGAAAGCAAGATAAATAACAAAAACCAAAATTGCATTAGCTGCAAGAATGATTAACCATCCAAGGCTATTTGATAGTTGCTCTTGGATTCCTAGAAATAATTTATTAGCTTCAGTCAGATTGACCAAAGTAATTCCAATAAATGCAGATATTAGAAATAAAGATAGTAGAAAGCGTTTGGGTGCAATATTTTTGAACATATTCGATAGTCTACTTAAGAAGTGTAAAAAATACGATAGAGCAAAAATAAAGGCTGTTTTTTTCCTATTTACTTACAATTTCCCTTTTCAATTGTTATGGTCAGGGTATGACGTTTAAAAACTTGGGATTATTCCTAAGCCTAAATAAAGATAGAAGTTGTTGTAATGACGACTTGCATTTGAGATCTAAAAACGTTTATACTTTTTTTAGCGCTGATTTGACTGGATTGCAGGCGCTATATAAACATTGCTAAACAAGATTCCTTTTTAATTAAATCTTCTTTAGCAAAATATTAATAAAATATACCCGGAGGGGGAAATGCTAAATACCATTAAAAAAATTAACGCCATTAAGAATATTCAAAAGAGCTTTGGACATAAAGCTTTTGATAATTTTGGCAACAAGGTTGTTTCTGCGATCTCAGCAATAGCTATCATGAATGCTGCTGCATACAGCGGCGTGATCTCTGCACAGAGTCAAGCAACCATTGAAGAGGTTGTTGTTACCTCGAGAAAGAAAAGTGAAAGTCTGCAAGATGTCCCACTTTCTGTTGCTACATTGGGAGAGCGTAACCTTGAGGAAAAGGGAATAAACGTCTTCGAAGATTATTTATTGCAGTTACCAGGAGTTACAGCAGGTGGCTCAGGCCCAGGACAAAGTACCATTTATATTAGAGGCCTTGCGTCAACCACACCAAATTTGACCACAGCTGGTGTTGGAGGCTTAGCTCCAAACGTATCTTTCTATCTTGATGAGCAGCCGCTTGCATACCCTGGAAGAAATCTAGATGTTTATGCTGCCGATGTTTCCCGAATTGAGGTTCTATCTGGACCACAAGGAACTCTATTTGGTGCTAGCTCACAAGCTGGTGTGGTAAGAATGATTACTAATAAACCTGTAATAGGCGAATCAGCAAGCAGTTTAGAAATTGAAACAAGATTTATGCCAGAAGGCGATACAGGCAATAAATTTGAGTATATGAATAACATACCTCTCAGCGATACATCAGCTTTAAGATTTGTTGCATATAGAGATGAAAGAGGTGGATACATCGATCAAGTCGCTGGATCTCTTAGCGTAAAAGATTCTGCTGCTTGGAGACCTGCTGGGACTATAAGATCTAATGGGCTTCCTGTTTCTGCCGCTAGAAACGGTTGGAGAGCAAACGCTGATTTAACAAATGTAACTACTCCAAGCTCAAACGCAATTATTGAAGATGATGTTAATTCATCAACTTACGAAGGATTCAGAGCAAGCATTAAGGCTGAACTTAATGATAATTGGGATGCTCTTGTTAGCGTAGCAAATCAAACAATTGAGTCAGATGGAGTCTTTTTTGCAGACCCTACCTTGGGTGATCTTGAGGTAAATAGATATCATGATGATCGCATTGAAGATGAGTTTGATAACGTCAGCTTAACTCTTTCTGGTTCTATTGGTGACTTAGAGGTTGTATACGCCGGTGCTTATACTGACAGACAATCCGATCAAAGAATTGATTACACTGATTATCTTTTTGTGGGTCAATACCTTCCATATTACATCTGTGACTATTATGTAACTTACACAACATATGCACCTGGAAATGTTCCAACTGGTGATTGTGGAGGTCCTGACATGTATGTAGATTCAATAGTTGCATCTGAAGTTCAAACTCATGAACTAAGAATTAATGCTCCTATTAGCGATACTATGAGCCTAACAGCTGGAGTATTCATGAGTGACTTAGAGCTTACAGAGCACAATATGTTTACTTATCCTGGATCACTGGTTAGTGATATTGGATGGGGCCCAAACTGGGCTCTCACTGATACCTCCGTTACCGGCGTTCCGCTAACAGGAAGTGCCTCTAATGCTGGAGCTGGTTGGCATTCAGGCAGGGGTCCATATGAAGCACCAGTTATATTTATTAATGATGTTAGGAGAACTGACAAGCAACAAGGTATTTTCGGAGAACTAAGCATTGATATGTCCGAAACATCTGAGTTGACTGTGGGTGCACGTTGGTATGATATTGAAGTAGATTTAGAGGGAAGCGCAAACTCTGCATTTTCCACTGGTTTTCTAGCTGCTGGAGCGACGCATAATGACCGCCAAAGATTCGGAACCAATCTGTCCAATAAATACAATGGACCCGGAGGAAACTCAGGCAACCCTGGATTGGACGCATTAAATTATCCAGATAAGGCGACAACAGATGGTGTTATTGGAAAGGTAACCTACTCATGGAATCCTTCAGACGATCTTATGTATTACGTTACCTGGTCAGAAGGGTTTAGGCCTGGTCTCTTGAATCGTCCTGGGGGAGATTCAACACCTGATGGAAGATATACCGTTCCTCCAATTACTGAGTCTGATGAAGTGACCAATTATGAGTTTGGTTGGAAATCAGTCATGAATGATGGCCGACTCCGATTCAATGGTAGTTTATTCATGGTTGATATTGCAGGTTTACAAACCTCAATTTTAGATCCGAGTATCACCAACTTGTTCTTCTCAGACAATGCAGCTGATGCTGAAATTACTGGTCTAGAAGGTGATTTTATCTATTATCCAAATGCTGAGGGCTGGATGGTTTCAGGAGCATTTTCAATGCTAGATACTGAGATTACAAAAACTTTAACCACATCTGGTGATGTGGTAGCTGGAAAAGAATTAGCTTTTGCTCCTGGTATGCAAGGTAACCTTGCAGTCAGAAAAGAATGGGATATGGCTTCAGGCAATATGGGTCATTTCCAGGGACAATTTACATTCTCGGATGACAGTTTCTCAGACATTATTGAGCCAAATAAAGAGCAGCAAGATAGCTATAGCTTTATTAACCTAAGAGCCGGTGTTAGTAATGACATGGGGCTAATAGAGGTCTACATTGATAATGTAACTGATGAAAGAGGTGAGATTAGTAATAATTATGTCTTTGATAGGTCGCGTGTAACATATATTAGGCCAACAACTCTTGGCTTAAGATTTAAGCGAAACTTTAACTAACTCATATAAATAAAATAAAAAGGGAGCTTTAGCTCCCTTTTTATTTTTTACATAATATTTTTGCTATTTTTGCTAAAATAATAATTAAATGAATAATAATGAATTTAATGCAGATGCAGCCTCTCTTTCAGTAGATTTAAGTGAAGCAAGGCAAGCTGTAAAAGAAAATAGGTTTCAAGATGCACTTGATCTATTTGAAATCATTCTAGAGACTGACCCTGACCATATTGACAGTCTATACCTAGTATCTGTTTCGTCTAGATACTTAAAAAAATTCGATGAATCCAGGAAATATATTGAGCGATTGTTGTTTATTGCTCCTGATATGGGACGAGCATATCAGGAATTAGGTCATATTCATCGTGATATGGGTAATCTAGCCAAAGCAGCTATTCATTACAGACAAGCTTGCGAGCTTAATCCTGCACTGTTGGCGTCTTGGAATTCTTTATATAAATATTTTGTAGAAAGTAAAAACAAACCAGCGGCCGATCATGCTCGCGAACAAATGGAAAAACTACAATCTCTTCCTCCTGCATTATTGTATATAGATCAAATCATGAACGAGGGTAGGTTAGGTATAGCTGAGACACAATGCAGAGCATTCTTGAAAAAGAACCCTACGCATACTTACGCAATGTCTCTTTTGTCTGAAATTGCCAATCGGCTTGGATATTTTGATGATGCGGAGTTTCTACTTGAGAAGGCAGTAGAGTTTGAGCCCAAAGATGGTGAGCTTAGGATGAAATATGCACAAATTTTAAGAAAAAAACAAAAATTTGCCAAAACAATGGAGCAAGTGAATATTTTATGCGATCAATATCCTGATAATCATACTTATCAGGCCCAAAAGGCAAGTGAGGTTATGCAAAATGGAGGTCATGAGGAGGCGATAAAATTACTAGATAATATCCTTGAAAAGAATCCATATAATTTCAGTACATTTACATCAAAAGGCCATGCTCAAAAAACTCTTGGTCAGACTGACCAAGCAATTCATAGTTATCAATCAGCGTACAAAATAAAACCAGACCATGGAGAGGCTTTCTTCTCGTTGGCAAATTTAAAGACTTATTCCTTCTCAGCTAATGAGCTGAATGGAATGAGAGATCAAGTTAAAAGAGTAGATTTATCTCTAAGAGATAAAGCTTATTTTCATTTTGCTCTTGCTCAAGCTTGCGAGTCAATCGGAGAATTTAAAGAGGCTTTTATACATCTTGAGCAGGGCAATAAAATTAAAAATGATCAGAGTAAATACTCTATTGATCGAATGGACGCCGAGCTCAAGGGTCAGATTGATGTTTGTGACGAAGTCTTTTTTGATGATCTCGGAAGTGGAGGCAGCGATACTAGAGATCCTATATTTATATTAGGTCTTCCAAGAGCTGGCTCAACACTGATCGAGCAAATCTTAGCATCTCATTCCATGATTGATGGTACTCTTGAGCTTCCAAATATCCTTTCAATAGCTCAGAGTCTCAGAGGAGATGATATTTATGGAAAGGAAGGGAATTACCCAAAAAGCATGAAGTCATTAACTCTTGATCAAAGAGAGTCTCTTGGTAAGAAATACATAGACGAAACTCAGATGCATAGAAAAGATGCGCCTATGTTTGCAGATAAGATGCCAAACAATTTCCGACATATCGGGTTAATTCATTTGATAATGCCAAACGCAAAAATAATTGATGCAAGAAGATACCCATTAGACTGCTGCTTTAGTATGTTCAAACAATTATTTGCTCAAGGACAAGAATTCTCATACGGTCTTGCAGAAGCTGGTAGCTATTACAATAGCTATATTAAGTTAATGGATCACTGGGACAAAGTATTACCAAATAAGATATTAAGAGTTAACAACGAAGACGTCATTGATGATCTTGAAGGGCAGGTGAAGAGAATGCTTGACTACCTAGGGCTACCTTTTGAGGAAGAATGTATTTCATTTCACAAAACCAACCGATCAGTCAGAACTGCCAGCTCCGAGCAGGTCAGAAAACCTGTGAATAAAGATGGCATGGGCAGATGGAAGCCCTATGCCAAAAACCTTAAACCTTTATTAGACAGTTTGGATAAGAGTCTGCTGAGACCAGAAGATATCTCTATTATTCAATAGTCTCGTTAAAAGCATAGGAGTACTAACATCATGAAAAATTTATCATCCATAGGCTTGCCCAAAAAAAAAATTGAGGTTCTTGGAAAGCAAATGGCTTACTGCGAGATAGGCGAGGGCGATCCAATTATTTTTCAACATGGTAATCCCACTTCCTCTTATCTTTGGCGAAACGTCATGCCTCACCTAGAGGCTCAAGGCCGCTGTATAGCGATTGATTTAATTGGTATGGGAGATAGCGATAAACTCGAAGATGCAGGCAACAACACCTATTCATTTGAAGTTCAAAAAAAGTATTTTGATGCTTGTTTAAAAGCTCTAAATATAACTGAAGACATTACCCTTGTTATTCATGATTGGGGTTCTGCGCTAGGCTTCACTTGGGCCAATGAAAATCCAGAACAAGTTAAAGCAATTGCTTATATGGAAGGGATAGTTAGGCCTTTGCAATGGGATGAGTGGAGCAAAGATGCCAAAGGAATTTTTCAGGGCTTTCGCTCTGATGCTGGGGAGGAGATGATATTAAAAAAAAATCTATTTATTGAGGCCGTTCTTCCAGGATCTATTCTCAGAGATTTAAGTGATGAAGAAATGAATGAATATAAAAGGCCATTTCTGGATGAAGCTGGTAGGCGCCCAACCCTTGATTGGCCAAGACAAATTCCATTAAATAATGAGCCCAAGGCAGTAGCTGATATTGTTCAAAGCTATGCAGATTGGATGGAGCAAAATGAAATTCCAAAACTTTTTATTAATGCAGAGCCTGGCGCTATCCTTGTTGGCTCTCAGAGAGATTTTTGCAGAACATGGAAAAATCAAACGGAAGTAACTGTAAGGGGCAGCCACTTTATTCAAGAGGATTCACCGCATGAGATAGGTGAAGCTATCAAAGAATGGCTTCAGTTAATACCTCATAAAATTTAGTATAATATTGGCTTAAATTTACATAAGCAGAGCTACCACATTAATATTATTGCAGTTGAGAATCTCCTCAAGATCTATCCTGATCCTGAGAATCCCAAAGTATTTTTTAATGCTGTTGATAGCATTAGTTTCCATATTAAAGCCGGAGAAGTATATGGTTTGTTAGGACCCAATGGAGCAGGCAAAACCTCTACACTCGAAATGCTGGAGGGAATGAATGACATCGATGGAGGCTCAGCCATTATCAACGGGATGGATGTTAGTCAAAATAGCTATGAAGTAAAAA
>Ga0233444_10001895_pt1 | contig 22805 bp, 24 predicted proteins | sample SI_124_October20_6_FD_182792 | JGI IMG/M metagenome (GOLD analysis project Ga0233444, IMG submission 182792) | Seawater microbial communities from Saanich Inlet, British Columbia, Canada - SI_124_October2016_10_MG | ecosystem: Environmental > Aquatic > Marine > Inlet | place: Canada: British... | reverse complement strand
AGCATTTTGAGGGCAATTATGGCTTGTATTTCTTGATCTGGGATCGCTGGTTGGGAACGGTTCGTCAAGATTATGATGACAGTTATGAGCAAGTGGATCAGCAGCGGAGTGAGCGCGCGCATCCAGAGCATTTTTGAACTTGTGAATGGTGATTGTAATGCTTGAAAACGGGCATAAATAAAAAGCGATTTCAGAGGGTTGTTTTGCGCTCCTTTAGCGTTTCCAAGAGAGAAAACAGATTATTCAGACTTGTGTGCGCGTAGCCAGCGTAATCGTTATTTGGTGGGGGGTTAAGATATTCGGACAAACGTTGTATTCAAAACAATAATTTGTATCTTGATTATTCATTTAAATTTTTAACTAATCATAATACCATGAAACAATTATTTACTTTTATTTTAATGACCCTGATGGCCGTAGCCCATGCGCAAACCCTTACTTGGGAGCAAACGGGGATTAAAGTGCCTGCAGGAAATGCAGATGCTGTAGTGGCGTTAGTTGATGGATTTTACTCCAGCATTGATTTCCCCGAAGGTGTCAGCCTTGAGTTAAGTGCCGTTTCCTTCAGTGGAGAAAACCAAAAAGCAACCCATCATTTACAATATTCAGGAACTTCTGAAGGTTTGGCTGCTATGAGAAAGCTCAGAGGGGGAACCGAATATGATTTGTATTCAGCCAAGTTGGCTACTTTATGTGAAATCGTTTCAGCACAATCAGGCAAGGGATTGATTCGATACAATACGGATAAGGGAGACGGTAAAATCAGTCAACTTTGGACGTTTTCAGTAAAGGATGCCGATAAGTTTGCCAAGGCATTCGTGACCTTAAACGAATCATTTTCTCCAAAGGGCTACGTCTCATTGGGGCAGACGCTTCATGGGAATGAAAATGGTGAGTCGCATTACATTTATACAGTATATGACACCTACCAAGATGCCCTCGATTTTGGTCCCACTTCAGAGACTGAGGGAGCAGCCTTTTCCAAATTTCTTAAAACTATAGGAACCGTTTCTGATTATTTAAGAAGCACTACCCATTATACGGTAAAAACTTGGAATTAATCCAAAAAGTCATTTAAGAAAAAGCCTTGTCATTATTTGGCAAGGCTTTTTTGTTTTCAATAGGTAGCTGATCGGGTATAAAAGGGGCAAAAAAGGGGAGCATTCACATTAAAATAAACTAGAGCACGGCTTTTTAAATTCAGATTTTTTAAATTCCTTATAAATAGGTTCATCCAGATGATTCAATCCTACAAGAAACAGCTCCATTTATCCAATAAGTATGATGTCATTGTGATTGGGTCAGGTATTGGGAGCTTGACGGCGGCGACGTTACTGGCCAAGTCGGGTAAAAAAGTATTAATTCTTGAGCGGCATTATACGGCAGGCGGTTTTACCCACATTTTTAAGCGCAAAAATTATGAATGGGATGTAGGCATTCATTACATCGGAGAAGTACAGCGACCCAATAGTGCCATAAAAAAATTATTTGACTACATCACGGATAAAAAACTACAATGGGCAGACATGGGTGAAGTCTATGATCGGGTAATTATTGGAGACAAGACCTATGATTTTGTCAAAGGCGTTACAAATTTCAAAGCCCAAATTAAGGCCTATTTCCCCGAAGAGGGCCCAGCCATTGATCGCTATGTAGATTTAGTTTTTCAGGCAAATAAAGCCATGGGTAAGTTCTACTTAAATAAGACATTGCCCCAATGGGTGAGCCGTTTTTTGGGGACTTTCTTGACTAAAAAATATTTAAAATTTACGGATCAAACCACCTATGAGGTTTTGTCATCCTTGACCAAAAATGAAGCATTGATCAAGGTATTGACCGCCCAATATGGGGATTATGGATTGCCCCCGCGCCAAAGCAGTTTTGCCATGCACGCCTCAGTGGTCAAGCATTATTTAGGAGGAGGTAGCTTTCCAGTAGGCGGTTCAGGTGCCATTGTCTCAAAGGTCAATGAGGTTTTGGAGGCCCATGGTGCACAAATCATGACCAATGCCGAGGTGGCTGAAATACGGATTGAGCAGGGCAAAGTACTTGGGGTCCGAATGCAAGATGGTAGAGATATAGCTGCCGATCAGGTGGTGAGTGGTGTTGGAATTTTTAATACCTATGAGCAGCTGATACCAGATACCCCAAAGGCCAAACATAAGTTTGAGGCTCAACTACAGAAAATTCAACCGTCTGTTGGCCATGGCTGTTTGTACATAGGCCTCAAAGGATCTCCTGAATCTTTAAAATTACCAAAGAATAATTTATGGATTTATCCCGAAGGGGTAGATCATGATCAGGCCGTGGCAGATTATCTTGAGGATCAAGATCGGCCTTTTCCCGTGGTCTATATTTCTTTTCCTGCAGCCAAAGATCCAAGTTGGAATGCGCGCTACCCAGATCGCAGCACCATTGATGTCATCACCCTACTTCCCTATGAAACTTTTGCCCAATGGGAGGGAACGCAATGGATGCATCGAGGAGCCGAATATGAGGCTTTGAAAGAACAAATTGCCCAGCGCCTGTTGGTACATCTTTTTGAGCAACTACCGCATTTGAAAGACCATATCGATCATTATGAATTATCGACGCCTTTGACAACTAAAAACTTTGCTAATTATGAAAAAGGGGAATTGTATGGGATCGATCACTCGCCTAGTCGTTATCGTCAGAAGTTTTTACAACCACGAACTCCCATTAAAGGGCTCTACCTGACGGGCCAAGATATTGTGACCGCAGGAGTGGGCGGGGCGCTGTTTTCGGGATTGATCACGGCAAGTGCGATGACGGGCAGGAATTATATGAAAAGGGTAATGGGAGATTGAAACAGAGAATGGCTACTTCTGACAATTAGCAGCTATTGAAAGTTGGATTTGAATCCACGAAATTATTAAACTTTTTTATTACCCTCCAAAACCTGCTTTCTCATCGCGGCAAAAGGCTCTTTGATCAGCGCATAGCCAAGACCCAAGAGAAATCCCAAAAAGGTGAACCCAAGTACGATGAGTGTCCGCTTGGGACTCGTGCGTTGATTGGGGATGACCACAGGATCAATAATGGTAAAGATGGGTGTATCCTTACTTACTTGAATTCGCGCTTGCTCCACCTGCTTGGCCAATTCTTCATTGACGGCACTGGCGATGGCCAATTCGGATTCCAGACGACTCAGTTTGTTTTCAAAAAGTCCTGAGCTGATGTTTTGGTGTTGATCGCGAAAACTAGCTAATTCATCTTGGAGGGTCTCAAAAGCCACTTTTTTTTCCGTGTAAAGGGTTTCTGTGAAAGTCAGTAGTTCTTGGGCATTTTTGATTTTAAAATCAATGACCTCTTGTTGCAAGAGATGCTGCGTATTTTGTGCAACGATGGCCGCTACTTGTGGATCTTTGTCTTGAACGGATAGCGTAATAAAGCCCTCGCTTTTATCAACGCTAATGGTAACCAACCCTTTAAGGTAATTAAACAATTGTTCATCCTCATAAGTGAGTCTTTTTAGGGTTGAATTCTCTGCAGCGCTCGGTAGCGCATTCATTTTTGTAAAAAGGGTGCCTTTAAGAAGTGCGGGAAGGCCAATGGTATATTTTTTTAAAAAGGCCAAAAAATCAAAGGAATTGGATCCTTTAAAATTCATTTCATTTAGTAGGTGTTCTTTGATTAATATATTTTGTCCGTTCAAGGGCACTTCCAATGACAACGTCTTTTCAAGAAAAGGTATGCTGTTCAAGACCATTGGATACATGGTGGGTGGAATTTCAGAATCGCCCCCACTCATGCCCCCGAGGCTAATACCGGCGAGGGAAGCCAGACCACTCAGGCTTCCGCCTACCGATCCGCTACTTTTTCCTTTTGGGATAAAGGTGGTGGTCGCGGTATAGACATTGGCACTGCTCAGGGCAAAAATAAGACCTAGTAGGGCAAATACCACACTTATTTTGATGGCGATTTTACGTCCTTGCCATACTTTTTGGAGCAATTCCACTAAGTCAATTTCATCTGATTCGGGTACTTGATACGGTTGTTCCATAGGGGTTAATTAAAATTTGTTCGTGGCATGTGGATAAGACTAGGTTATTACTATCTTAAAACGATCAAGCAAAACTATTTAAAAACTAATAAAAACAGGAATCATGGGAACATTTAGTAGAATAATTGAATTTACTCCCACTTATAAAATAGTGACAGCCACTCAAGGGTTCGTTTGCATTAAAAGACAGTTTAACCCTATTTGATTATAAACCAGTTTATAATGTAAGGGATCTAAATTCTTTTTAAAATGATTATTTTTGAAGGGGTCTTATTTAAAAAAGTATATTTTTTTCCTGCATTTTTTGGATAGAAAAGTTAATCAAGTACTTTTGTTGCTCGATTAATTTAAAGTTAATTCCATCGTTAGAAATATTAATTACTTCCAAGACGAGATTAAAATTACTGATCAAATTTTTATTGCGGCGACCAACAAGGGATATTTGAATGGGCTGGCCCAAGAATTTGGAGAATCGACCAATGCCATTCGCAAAGAGCTCAACCACCTGGCTGTTGCTGGCTACCTCACGAGAAGTCAAGAAAACAACAAAATTCAATACCTGGCCAACGAGGGACATCCCCTCTTTTCATCCTTGAAAAAAATAGTGCACCAGCATTTGGGATTGGAATTGATCGCCGAACAAGTCATTGATCGCATGGGTGATGTTCAAACCATTTTGCTTGTGGGGGACTATGCCAAAGGCAAGGACACGGGGACCATTGAAATCGTGATCTGCGGCCATCAACTCAATCATGATTATTTAGTTGGATTGACCAAAAAAATTGAGGCTCAAATAAATCGCCGTCTCCAGATAAAGGTGTCTAAGGATATACCCGAAGGGGGAATTGTATTGTATACTCTTGAATCAGCTAATTGAACGGATGTTTTGGCGAGTACTCTATACGAATCCTCGGGCTGAAATGAAAGTCACGCAGCGGCTTGAAAAAATAGGCGTGGAGGCCTATTGTCCGGCAAGAATGGAGATGCGGCAACGTAGCGATCGGAAGAAAAAGATTTGGGTTCCCCTATTGCCATCAATGGTCTTGGTCAATATTGAAGAGCGAGAAAAAAACAAAGTATTTGACGTGCAAGGTGTGGTGCGTTACCTGTATTGGCTTGGGCAGCCGGCTAAAGTGAGTGTGGATGAAGTGTTGACCTTAAAAGAGGTAACCGAAGCTAAAAACTTGGTCGCCCACGAAGTGATCAAAAAAGGTGTCGGAGCGGAAGTGGAGCTACTAGGCACCCAACGAGGGGTGATTACCAAAACATCAGCAAGTCACTCCTGGGTGGAATTGAAAGGGCTGAATTACCTCATTAAATTAACTGCGGCATAGTAGCTGGATGTTGATTTAGTAATATCTGGTTCCACTCAATATGGGAGGGACCTTGGCGAAGCCGTGCATGGGAGATTAGTGTGGTCCAGACCTATGACAGGTATGTGTAAATAAACGAAAATCATTAATTTACTGATTTTCAGCTTTAAATAGTTTTATTTTAGTTGCCCAGCTAAACAAAAATCAAAGAAAATAAAGGTCATGGTGCGCAGTTTGGTGCGTAAATTAAATTTTTACAAATGAATTTAAGTGATAAAAAAATTGCTGTTATTGGTTTAGGGTATGTTGGACTGCCTTTAGCCGTTGCTTTCGCTGAGAAGTATAATGTAGTTGGTTTTGATATAAATATTAAACGAGTTGAGGAATTAAATAATGGACATGATTCGACATTAGAGATAGATGATCAATTATTGAAATCTGTTTTGGAGGTTGATATTTCTAGAAATGCAGGATTATTGATAACAACAGATAAAAATGTTCTTAAAGATTGTAATATATTTATAGTTACTGTTCCGACGCCAATCGATAAAAATAACAGACCGGTTTTAACTCCAATGATAAAGGCTACTGAAACAATTGCCACTTTTCTTAAAAAAGGAGATATTGTCATATATGAATCAACAGTATATCCCGGTGTGACCGAGGAAGAAATGGTGCCAGTGCTTGAACGAGTTAGTAGTCTTAAGTACAATTTAGATTTTTATTGCGGTTATTCACCAGAACGGATTAATCCTGGAGATAAAGAACACACGGTAACTAAAATTTTAAAAGTAACAAGTGGTTCTACTCCTGAGATTGCTACTGCAGTAGATGAATTGTATAAATCTATTATAACTGCTGGTACGCATAAGGCATCAAATATAAAAGTAGCAGAAGCAGCAAAGGTAATTGAGAACTCTCAAAGAGACATAAACATTGCATTTGTTAATGAGTTATCTAAAATTTTCAATTTATTAGGAATTGATACTAACGAAGTGCTAGATGCCGCAGCCACCAAATGGAATTTCCTCAAATTCAAACCAGGGCTGGTGGGAGGACATTGTATAGGCGTGGATCCTTATTACCTTGCTCAGAAAGCTCAGGAGGTAGGGTATCACCCAGAAATTATCCTAGCAGGAAGAAGACTTAATGATGGCATGGGTAAACACATTGCGGTTGAAACCATTAAACTGATGATCAAAAAAGGAATTAAAATTATTGACGCCAATATTTTAATTCTTGGTTTCACGTTTAAGGAAAACTGTCCTGATGTGAGGAATACTAGGGTAATAGACATCTATAATGAACTTAAAACCTATGATGTAAATATTGTAGTCGTTGATCCACTGGCCGATCCGGTAGAAGTAAATAAAGAATATAAAATTCAAACTACGAAATCAATACCAGCTAACGTGAAGTTTGACGGGATAGTTTTGGCAGTTGGACACAGCCATTTCATGGATCTTAACCTTAACGATTTTCAGAAAAGCAATTGTGTAGTATTTGATGTAAAAGGAATTTTGGAAAAAACTAAAATAGACGCGAGATTATAATGTATAATAAGGAACTGTATACTAGCCGATATCATTCGGTTGATTTGTCAGCCTATCGCTTTTTGATTACGGGTGGTGCAGGGTTTATCGGTAGCAACATAGTAGAATATCTTTTAAGGTATAATGCTGGTCATGTAAGGGTGCTTGATAATTTGTCAAATGGATATTTCGAGAATATTCAGGAATTTACATCTTTGTCAAATTTCGAATTTATCAAAGGTGATATTCGCGATCTGGATACCTGCAAGAAGGCAATGGAAGGCGTTGATTATGTAAGTCACCAGGCAGCACTGGGTTCGGTGCCTCGTTCAATTTCAGATCCTATTACCACTAACGAGGTAAATATCGATGGTTTTCTAAAAGTTATAACGGCAGTAAAAGATTCCTCAACAGTTAAACGGATGGTATATGCAGCATCGTCCTCCACTTATGGAGACAGTAAGGCAATACCCAAAGTGGAAGGCAATGAAGGAAAGCCGCTATCGCCTTACGCCGTTACAAAGTTGGTCAATGAATTGTATGCAGATGTATTTAGCCAGATATACGGTGTACATGCGATTGGATTGAGGTACTTTAACATATTTGGTCCCAGGCAAAATCCGAATAATCCATATGCAGCCGTAATTCCTATTTTTTGTGATGCATTTTTGAAAAGCGAAAGACCGAATATTAACGGTGATGGTAAAACGAGCCGTGACTTTACATTTGTTGAAAATGCCGTTCAGGCAAATGTTCGGTCATTTTTTTATGAAAAACTAGAAAAGCATGAAGTCATGAATGTTGCATGTGGAGACCAGATCAGTTTAAATGAACTGGTAGAAATGCTTGGAGAGATCAGTGGTTCTGCTATGACGGCTAATTATTTGCCTGAACGGAAAGGGGATGTTAAACATTCTAAAGCAGATATTTCAAAAATAAGCTTACTGCTCAATTATAAACCCCAAATAAAATTTAATGAAGGACTGGGCATCGTCTTTAAATGGTATAAAGACAATAAAAATTTATAACGGCTCTAATTAAGTACAAATGAAACAAGCCTACTATTTAACGTATTTTAATGCAATTACCGAAGGGCTTCACAAAACAGTATATTTTAAAAATGCTGTTCCGGTTGATGGAGAGCCTTTCTTCGCAGCAGTCAAAGACAGGCTAATAAAGCTGCGTGAATCCAAACGGAAATTATTTTTTTTCGGTAACGGTGCCAGCGCTGCGTTTGCAAATCATATGGCCTTGGATTTTTCAAAAAACGGGAAAATTCCGGCGAAAAGCCTAAGTGACAGTGCATTGTTAACCGCGCTGTCCAATGATTACTCATATGACTCCGCTATGGTAGAGTTTTTGAAAATTGAAGACGTCAGTAAAGATGACATGGTGATTACCATTAGCTCAAGCGGAAATAGCCCGAATATTGTAAATGTCTTGCAGTTTTGTAAAGAAAATAATATTCCTACCCTCGCTTTATCCGGATTGAAAGAATCTAATAAATCCATAGCCATCGCAAATTACTCTATTTACGTACCGATGAAAACCTATGGTATTGTAGAATGTCTGCACCAGGTTTTCCTTCATTCCATATTGGATGAGTCTATGGATATTTTTGAATGGGATCGTACGGATTACCAGGATATGAATGCACAAAATTTCAAGCTCTAAAAATGAAATGTGAAATCATTCATTTTCCTAAAATTGTCGATCCTAGGGGAAACCTGACCTTTATTCAGAACCCAGAGCAAATACCTTTTCGAATTCAAAGGGTTTTTTGGACCTATGATGTGCCTGGTGGTGAAAAGCGGGGAGGGCATGCCTACAAACAACAGGAAGAGGTAATCATTGCCCTCAGTGGAAGCTTTGATGTGATTGTTGTTAACGAGAAGGGGGATAAGACCACATTTTCGCTTAATCGATCCTATTTGGGATTGTATCTTCCTCCATCTACATGGAGGCAAATGGAAAATTTTTCTACCAATTCATTAGCACTGCATCTTTCCAGTTTCAAATACGATGAGTCTGACTACGTAAGAGACTTCAGTAAATTTATAAAATGAGTCATTTGATTACACCCCGTGTTTATGATTGTAACATTATCTACCTTCCCAAAATCGGTGATAGAAACGGACATATAACTGCTATCAATAATTTTGATGAAATTCCTTTTGCCGTTAACCGGATATTTTATCTGTACGACATACCCGGTGGTGAAGCAAGAGGGGCACATGCACATAAGGAGTGTCATCAGTTCCTGGTAGCCGCAAGCGGCTCATTTGAGTTACTTATGGATGATGGATTTACCCAACGGCAGGTATTGTTGAATAGGCCAAATATGGGTTTACATGTGTTGCCTGGTATTTGGGCCTCTGAAATTAATTTCTCCAGCGGAGCGATTTGCCTGGTAATGGCTTCGCATATATATGATGAGAAGGATTATATAAGAGATTATACAAAATATCTTGAATATGTCAGATAAAGTTATTGGTATTGCTGGTAAAAATTCTATTGCAATCAATGTGCTTGATTATGTTAAAAAAAGATATCCCAACTATAAAATTTTAGGATGCGTAAATAAAACAGACAATTTAATTAACAGCTGGCAATATTCTTTTGGTAAATATTGTATTGATAATGAGGTTGAAATAGTAAAGCTTGAAGATCTTTATAGCATCCCAGATTTATATCTATTATCATTAGAGTATGATCGTTTAATTAATACCGATAGATTCACGAGTAAAAATCTTTTTAATATACATTTTTCATTATTGCCCGCTTATAAGGGAATGTATACTTCAGCTTTGCCAATTTTACATGGCGCAGAGTATTCTGGAGTAACTTTACATCTAATCGACAATGGGATTGACACTGGTGATATAATTGCACATGAAAAAATAGCTATAGACGAACACTTTACCTGCCGAGATTTATATTTGAGCTATTTATGCGAAGGAGAAAAGTTGGTTATTGCTAATGTTGATAAATTAATTAACAATAATTATACTATTACAAAACAACCCTCTCTCGGTAGTAGTTATTTCTCAAAAAGAACGATTGATTATAAAAATATTTTACTTAATGTAAATAAAACGGCATGTGAAATTGAACGACAAATAAGAGCTTATAATTTCAGGGAATATCAATTGCCGGTATTTTTAGGTTTTCAGATTTATAAGGCGGTAATAATGAATTCTAAATCGTATTCAAAACCTGGTACTGTTTTGTTTGAAGATACTTTTTCAATAAAAATAGCATCCGTTGATTATGATATTGAGCTTAGGAAAGATCAATTAGAGGAGTTACATAGTGCTGCGAAATCTGGTGATTTAGGCAAAATCAAACAAATTCATGCAACAGGATTTGATGTAAAAGTTAAAGATAAAAATGGATGGGATATTTTAATTATAGCTTCCTATAACGGCAGATTTAATGTTGTGGAATGGATAATTGAATCAAATCTACTGAATATAAATACCACAAATTATAATGGTACTACAGCCGTGATGTATGCAATGACATATGCTGCTCAAACAAAAGATAAGTCCATCATGAATTATTTGATTTCAAAAGGAGCAAACTTGACATTAATTGACGAGAAAAAGCTTGATATTTTTCATTATGCAAATATGTATGATATAGACATTTATTATGAATTAAATAATATTAGAAAATGATTCCATTTTTAGATTTAAAAAATATAAACCTCCAGTATGAATTAGATTTTAAAGAGGTTTTTGATAAAATTTTAAGAAAAGGTTGGTTTATTTTGGGAGAATATTTGGCCCAGTTTGAAGCTGAATATGCTGCCTATTGCGGAAGTAAATATTGTATTGGAGTTGCCAATGGCTTAGATGCTTTGATTTTAATTTTTAAAGCCTATAAAGAGCTGGGGTATATGAAAGACGGCGATGAAATCATTGTTCCGGCAAACACATATATAGCCAGTATTTTAGCGATCTCAGCCAACCAGTTGGTGCCTGTTTTGGTAGAGCCCAATTTAACAACATATACCCTTGATGAGACTTTGATTGAGGAAAAGATTACTGCAAAAACCAGGGGTATTTTGGCAGTTAGCCTATATGGGCAAACCCCGAATTTTACAGCAATTAATCAAATAGCTGAAAAGCATTCATTAAAAGTTATTGAAGATGCTGCGCAGTCCCATGGCGCAAAGCATTTTGATAAAGTATCCGGATCGCTGGCAAACGCTACAGGACATAGTTTTTATCCGGGTAAAAATCTGGGGGCTCTTGGTGATGGCGGGGCGATCACTACTAATGATAAAGTTTTGGCTAATGTGTTAGTAGCGCTGAGAAATTATGGTTCTCATAAAAAATACGAAAATCTTTACAAGAGTGTAAACAGCCGGTTAGATGAATTACAAGCTGCTTTTTTGAGTATCAAGCTCAAAGATTTGGATTATGCCAATGAAACAAGGCGCAAGATTGCCAACCAATATTTAAATGGAATAACCAACCCGGCCATTCATCTCCCGGTGGAAGGAAGCAACAATAAGCACGTTTGGCATGTATTTGTTGTTAGAACCGTTAACAGGGAAAAATTTCAGCAATATCTGAGTGATAATGGAATCCAAACGGTAATTCATTATCCGACTCCTCCCCATAAGCAGCAGGCGTATCAAGAGTTAGCTCCATTATCATTTCCTATTACCGAAAAAATTCATCGCGAGATAATTAGTTTGCCTATTAGTCCAGTCATGACAATGGAGCAAGTTAATTGTGTAATTGATGTGGCTAACAATTACATAGTTTAATTATGTCAAATACACAAATGTCTTTAGTAGAAAGACTTAAAGAAGTATTCAAACATAGTATAATTTATGGTTTAACTTCGTCCTTACAAAGTTTGTTAGGATTTGTGATGCTCCCAATCTTAACAGCCTACTATACTCCAGAAGAGTTTGGAGTATATAGTATATTATTATTGTTAAGTGCTTTAGCTAGTTCTATTTTTTATTTAGGTGCATCATCTTCGTTAGGTAGATTTTATTTTGAAGAGGATTCAAAAAATTATAGAAAACAAATAATAACGACATCTATTATTGTTGCATTTTTTGGCGCTTTTGTATTAATCTTGTTAGGATCCATTTTTTCAACTAAACTATCAATATTAATTTTCAATAATAGCAAATATGCAAGTCCTATAATATATATATTAATTGCAACTGCTTTTGGTTTTCTTTTAAACTTAATGACACTGATGTTGAGATATGAGAATCAATCTATTCTTTTTTTTAAAATAATTATTTCTGGAGTTCTAATGAACTTCATTATCAGTTATATTCTATTGGCAAAATTTAATTATGGCTTATTAGCCCCAATTTATGGACTTCTATTTTCAAATGTAATTTCTTTTATCTTTTTGTTATTAATACGAGTTAAAATTCTTACTAGAAACATTAGATTGAAGCATTTTAAAATCATATTGAATTTTGGCATACAATCTTCAATTACAGGTTTGTTATTTTATGTTTTAGATTGGGTTGATAGGTTAATACTTAAAGACCTATTAAATTTGGGAGAAGTTGGTGTTTATTCATTAGGATATCGTCTTGGATCAATTATGAATATATTTGTAATTATGCCATTTTCTTTAGTATGGGCACCTTTCAGAATGAAGTATTCTAAGAATCAAGATACCAATGTTTTTACTGGTAAAGTATTATCGTATTATACTTTGATTGGTGTAATTGTAGTTATATTGACTATTTTTATTGGGGAAGATATAATACAATTTTTCTTTACAAATAAGGAGTATAAAGCAGCATTTTCGATTTTGCCGATCATAATGATGTCGCAGTTGTTTTTTGGGTATCAGAATATTGTTGATTATGGAATTTATCTCCACAAAAAAAACTATTTATATATTATTGTTTCTATAATATCTATATTATTAAATGTTTATTTAAATTATTGGTTAATTCCGATTTTTGGAATAACCGGCGCCGCATATGTTACATTAATAACATACTTATTTAGTTCATCATTTATTTTTATACTATCAAATAGGTATGTAAGTATTGATATTGAAAAGTATAGAGTTTTATCTGCACTAGCAATTGTGCCAATTCTTAATCTTATTTTTAAATTACCTATCCTCAATACATTTCCTTTTAAAATAATTTCATTTCTTTTAGTAGCTATTGTATTTTATAAATTTTGGCTTAATAAATCGGAAAGAAACTATATTGTTAAAGCTATTGAGCCCATCTATATTAGGACAAATAAACACATTTAATATGTTGAATTTAATTAAAAATATTATTGCTAATATATTAATCAATTTACCTACAACTGCTTTAGGGAATATTATACGATATAAATTTTATTCCAAATATTTAAAATCAATTGGAAAAAATGTTGTTATAGAAAATGGAGTATTATTTGGAGCCCCAACTTTAATTGAAATTGGTGATAACTGTATTTTTGGTAGAAATGTTAATATTAATGCAGGCCATTGTAATGGAGTATATATTGGAAATTATGTGGCAATAGCTGATGGAACATATTTGAGATCAGGGAATCATAAATTTGATCAAATAGATGTAGCAATACAATTACAAGGTCATTTTAGTTCAAAAATTGATTTCAATAACCGAATATATAGTGTTGTAATTGAAGATAATGTTTGGATAGGTGCAAGAGCGATCATTTTATCCGGAGCACATATTGGTGAAGGATCCGTAATAGCTGCAGGATCGGTCATATCAAGTAAAATTCCACCATTTTCTATTGTGGTAGGCAACCCCGGAAGAGTAGTTAGTAACAGAAAATTAAAACAAAAATAGATTAAATGAAATATGCGGATATAAAAATTGGAGATAAAGCTGAAGTGGTTCACACAATCACAGATAACGATATTTCCAAATTCGTGGAATTGACAGGTGATGACAACAAACTCCATGTCAACAAAGAATTTGCTAGTAAAACTGAGTTCAAAAAACCAGTAGTTCATGGAATGTTAGGAGCTTCATTTATTTCTACATTGATAGGAACTAAATTACCAGGTGATGGAGCTCTGTGGTTTTCTCAAACATTAGAATTCTTAAAGCCAGTTAGAGTTGGAGACACAATAAAAGTTTTAGCTGAAGTAATATCGAAAAATGATAAATCTAATGTTATAGAATTAAAAACAGATATTATTAATCAAAACAAACAATTGGTTACAACTGGAATTTCAAAAATTAAAGTTGTCAATGTTTTTGAAGAAAAAATTGAAAATAATCGAGCAATAGAAATTGATCAATTAGCCTTGATTGTTGGTGCTTCTGGTGGTGTAGGAAAGGCCACTGCAATAAAACTAGCTAATGATGGGTTTGACTTAATTCTGCACTATAATTCTAATGAAAGTGTAATATCTGAAATTGTGAAAGAAATTAGCAAAATAGGTAGGAAAGCATCAGTAATAAAAGCAGATTTATTGAACACTATAGAATCAGAAAATTTAATAAATAGATTATTAAGAGATCATAGAAATTTGACGGCCTATGTAAATTGTAGTACATTAAAAATACCCAATGTTAAATTTCAAGATTTAAACTGGGAAGAAATGCAAAGACACTTTGACATCAACATAAAAAGTAATTTTTTTATGTTAAAAGAAATTTTGAGTTTATTGGAAAGTAATAAATATGGGAAAGTCGTTTTATTAAGTACATTATATACCGAATTATATCCTTCGGAATTATTGCATTATAACACTGCTAAGTCAGCATTAAATGGATTCGCTAAGACTTTGGCGATGGAATTTGCAAGTAAAAAAATAAATATCAATTTAGTTTCACCCAGCATGATGGACACTGATTTGATTTCAGAAGTTCCTACTAAAAGCAAATTACTCACTGAGGCGAAGACGCCATTAAAAAGGTTGTGCACTACAGATGATGTTGCAAATGCCATTTCGTTTCTTGTTTCTAATAATTCAAATTTCATTACTGGAGAAACTATTCGCATAAATGGTGGTCAGATTATGATTTAAATTCTATATGAACTTATCGGAACTAATAAAAGAAAATGCGGCTTTAGGAGCCCAATTAGCGTTTGAAACTAAAATTGAACTAAAGGTTTTAGCCAATATAACTATTAACCAGATAAAACCCTGTTTAGAATATCAACTAAGACTAGAGGGACTAAATGCTACTGTTAATATTGGTGAATATGATAATATCCTTCAGGATAGTACTAAAATCAATGAGAATGAAATACCAATTATTTTTTGGGAGCCTTCAAATATTAAAGACAGCTTTATATATGAAATTGAGGTAGGAGAAGATGATTTTGTTTTACTTTATGTGAATAAGATAAAAGGAGAGTTAAATACTTTATTTAATAATTTATCAGAAAAGAAACTAGTAATATTTAATAAATTTTCACATATTCTACAATCGTATACGGATATTAAAAAGTCAAGGTATCAAGTTTTTGTAGAAATTTTAAATAAACACATAGAAGAAAATCTTCCAAGAAATTTTATTTATATTGAAATTGATAAGGTCATTTCTAAAATATCATGTCAAAAAGCTATAGACTTAAGAGGCTTTTATTTGAACAAATCTCTATATACTGTTGAATTTCTTAACACTTATTCTAAGTATATCTTACCAATTATTTTGTCCCTTTATGGGAAATCTAAAAAAGCTTTAATTTTAGATTGCGATAATACGTTGTGGAAAGGAATTATAGGTGAAGATGGAGTGAATAATATTGCTCTATCAGATAAAGACAAGTGGGGTATTTATTTTAAAGAATTACATTTTTTAGCAAAAAAATTATCAAAAGCAGGTGTAATACTAGGAATTTGTAGCAAAAACAATCCTCAAGATGTTGATGAAGTTTTTAATTTCAGAAAAGATTCTATATTACAAGATAGCGATATAGTTATAAAAAGGGTTAACTGGGAAGATAAGGCCACAAATTTGAAAAATATTGCTAAGGAACTAAATATTGGAATAGAGAGTATTGTATTTATTGATGATTCAATATTTGAAACTAACTTAATAAATGATTTACTACCTCAAATAAAAACCCTTTTAGTTCCTGAACGACTTTATGAATACCCAAATTTTGTAAAAGCTAACACTAATCTTTTTTTTAATTTAAATGTTTCTGATGAAGATAAAAGAAGAACATCGATGTACAAAGCGAATCAATTAAGAGAAAGAGATTTAAAATCTTTTGAAAGTATTGAGACGTATTTAATGTCTTTGGATTTGACAATTGAATTGTCTAACAAAAAAGAATCGGCACTAGAAAGATTAGTACAATTGACACAAAAAACAAATCAGTTTAATTTAACGACTAAAAGATATTCAAGTTCTGATTTAAAGATTTTTTACAACTCTACTGATGTTGATGTTTTTTCTTTAGATGTTTCAGACAAATATGGCAGTTCAGGTATAACTGGATTGTGTATTGTAAGGTATAGCGAATCAGTAGCTATTATTGATACATTTTTGCTAAGTTGTAGAGTTTTGGGCCGTAATATCGAGAAGGCATTTTTAAGTGAGATTATTAGTCAAATTAGAAACAAAAATGTTGAATCTATTAAATTGACTTACATTAAAACCTCAAAAAACAGTCAAGTAGAAAATTTTTTTGATCAAAATGGCTTTTTAATGACTAATGAAAATCAAAACTTGAAAGAGTATGAATATAATTTTCTGAATAATGTAACCATTATAAAATATATTAATGTAATATGGACTCAAGATTAAAACAAGTATTTTCCAATGTATTTTTAGTTGATAGTAATACAATTACTGACGAAACATCCCCGGATAATTTAGCATCATGGGATTCTATCGGACATCTTAATTTGATTACTTCAATTGAGGAGGAATTTGATGTGATTTTCACTGAAGATCAGATAATTGAAATGTTAAATTTCAAATTAGTTTGTTTAATCACAAATGAAGCAATTGATGCAAAAAAATGACAGTTATTCACTTGGATCTTGGTTAACTCTAAATAGTCCATCAATTGCAGAGATTATGGCAGATGCTGGATTCGATTGGTTGTGTGTTGATCTTGAACATACAATTACTGATTATGCAGAGGCACAACAATTGATAATGGCCATACAAAGTAAAGGGTTAAAGGCTTTTGTGCGGGTTGGAGAAAATAATGCCAGAATAATAAAACGCGTCTTAGATGCAGGGGCAGATGGCATCATAGTTCCATCGGTAAATTCTGTTACCGAAGCTCAAAAGGCAGTTGATGCAGTTAAATATCCTCCTCAGGGAAAAAGAGGTGTGGGATTGGCCAGAGCGCAGAATTATGGATTCGGTTTTGAACAGTACCGTGATGAAAAAGCAAAAAATATTAAACTCATTGCCCAGATTGAACATATCAATGCTATACAGGAACTGGACGCGATTATCCAGACTGAAGGAATTGATGGAACATTTATCGGACCATATGATTTATCCGGTTCACTGGGAAAACCAGGCCAATGGGATGAACCGGAAGTGAAAGAGGCATTACGAGTGTATGAAGAAACAGCTATGAAATATAGTAAATGGATCGGCTTTCATGTTGTGCCAACCGATCACAAATTAGTAGAAGAAAAGATTGAGAAAGGCTATAATTTTATTGCTTTTGGATTTGATGCGATGTTTCTGGGGACAATGGTAAGAAATCAGCTAAAGATGCTTAATAGATAAACGAATGAAAGTTTTAGGTATCATTCCTGCCAGGATGGCGGCAACCAGGTTTCCTAATAAACCCATGGCTTTAATTGAAGGTATGCCTATGATTGGTCATTGCTACTTCAGAAGTAAAATGTGCGGTTTGTTAGATGAGGTTTATGTAGCAACCTGCGATAAAGAAATTTATGATTATATTGTGAAGGCAGGTGGCAAGGCCATCATGACTTCTGATGTTCATGAAAGAGCCACTGAAAGGTCTTCTGAGGCCTTAATAAATATAGAGAAGGAATCCCCCGGTACCACATATGATATTGTGGTAATGATACAAGGTGATGAGCCTCTTATTAATCCTCTCATGATCAATGAGGTAGTTGAGCCATTATTAGATGGGGAACATGAGGTGTCTAACCTGATGGCACGCTTAAAAGATTTAACAGAGGCAGAGAATCCTAACTTTGTCAAAGTGGTAACTGCAACTAACGGGAGAGCTCTATATATGTCTAGAGAGCCTATACCTTCTCCCACAAAATACAAAAAGACTATTGAGTACTTCAGACAATTAGGTTTGATCGCTTTTACAAGAGAAGCTATTTTGTCGTTTGTAAAATTGCCTACTACCCGTCTGGAAATTATTGAATCTGTTGACATGAATCGGTTTCTCGAGAACCAGGTTTCTATTCAGATGAGTGTAACCGATTTTGAAGCCGATTCTGTTGATACAGTGGAAGATTTGGCAATTGTTTCCGGTAAAATGAAAAAGGATTTACTGTTTCTAGAATATAAAAGTAATCAATGAAGATAAAGGTATCTACTGTCGCATTTTCTACTAACCAACTTCTGGTAGCAGAATTAAAAAAACATTTTCAGGATGCTGAAATCAATGAAAAAGGGCTTCGTATTCCTGAATCTGAATTGGTAAACTTTTATAAAGATGCGGATGGGATTATAGTCGGACTTGAGAAAATAACACCTGATTTATTGGATAAACTCCCAAGATTAAAAATTATAGCCAAGTATGGAGTAGGGCTTGATAATATTGATATAGAGGCCTGCAAAGCACGTAATATAACCATCGGATGGACAGGAGGTGTAAATAAAAGATCTGTAGCGGAAATGGCACTAGGTTTTATGCTGGCATTGTGCAGAAATCTCTATATAACTTCAAATCAATTAAAAACTGGGGTTTGGAATAAAAACGGAGGTGCTCAGTTGACAGGAAAAACAGTTGGAATTATTGGTGCGGGTAATATTGGTAAAGAACTGATTAATTTATTGACTGGTTTTCAATGTAATATTCTTGTGAATGATATAGAGGAAATAAAAGATGTTACTGGAAACAATATATCATTTGTTGATAAATCCACTTTGTATTCAGAATCAGATTTTATCAGTATTCATACCCCATTGACAAAAGAAACCGACAATTTGATTGATCTGGATGTAATGAAACAAATGAAAAAAACCGCCTTTTTAATAAACACGGCGCGCGGCGGTATTGTAAATGAAAATGATTTAAAATACGCTCTTCAAAATGAATTGATTGCTGGTGCTGCTATTGATGTATATGACAAAGAACCACCCAAAGATATGGAATTAATTGGGTTGCCTAATTTAATTTCAACACCTCACACAGGGGGGAATGCTCTGGAAGCAGTATTAGCAATGGGCGCTTCTGCAATTGAGCACCTGATTCAATTTCGACAATTGAATTCTTAATATAAAGCGTAAAGGAAATAGAAAAATGAAAAAACTTAAAGTTGGTATCGCTGGATACGGTATTGTTGGAAAACGCAGACATATTTTTATAGATCAGCATCCAAATCTTGAGGTTGTAGCCGTTTGTGACCAAAATTTTAAGGAGCCCTATACCCAAAATGACGGACTAGCATATTTTTCAAATACCGAAGCATTACTGGATACTGATGATTTAGATATATTATTCGTTTGCCTGACTAATAATATCGCTGCCGAAGTAACCATCGCCGGATTAAATAAGGGATTACATGTTTTTTGTGAAAAGCCACCGGGAATGAGTGTGAATGATATTGAGAATGTCATTGCAGTAGAGAAGGCTAACCCCAAACTGAAATTAAAGTATGGGTTTAACCATCGATACCACAACAGTATCAGGAAAGCATTACAAATCATTCAATCAGGGGAGCTTGGCACTATTATAAATCTGCGTGGTGTTTATGGAAAAAGCAGAGTAATTCCATTTTCAGGAGGCTGGAGATCAAAAAGGGAACTTGCAGGTGGAGGAATTCTACTGGACCAGGGTATTCATATGGTTGATTTAATGCGATTGTTTTGTGGCGAATTCGTAGATGTAAAAAGCTATATATCTAATGATTACTGGAAACATGACGTAGAAGACAATGCTTATGCGCTTTTAAAAGATAAGTCAGGTCGGATAGCCATGCTGAATTCAACCGCCACCCAATGGCAGCATAAGTTCAGTTTAGACATCTCTTTGACACAGGGTTATATTGAACTCTCTGGAATTCTTTCGGGATCAAAAAGCTATGGAGAAGAAAAAATTGTTTTTGGTAAAAGAGACGAGGAATCTGATAATGGCCAAATGGAATCAAAAACGATTAAGTTTTTACAAGATAATTCATGGAAGGATGAAATTTTTGAATTCGCAGATGCAATTTTAAACGACACAAAAATTCAGTCCGGGAATAGTTCTGATGCACTTGAGACTATGAAGCTTGTCTTTGAGATTTATTATAGCGATGAAGAATGGAGAGAAAAATATAATATTCAGAAGCCCTGACCTCAAAAGAAAATATTATGCAATTCGATTTTACTAACAAGATAATTTTAATCACAGGTGGGACAAGAGGCATCGGTAAACAAATTTCTGATGATTTACATGGATTAGGTGCTACTGTTTTGATTGCTGGGACTAATCGAGAAGAAGTAAAAAAATTAAATGAGTTAGCTGCAAAGGCTGGTGAAAAAAAGAAATACCTGACACTCGATTTGCTTCAAAGTGACAGTTTGAATCGATTTTTAGATGAGGTTAGAAACTATAATCGAATAGATGGACTTGTTAATAATGCCGGTATCAATCGGCTGAATCCCATTCAGAATGCCGTTGTTTCAGACTGGGATGATATGTTAAAGGTTAATTTAACTTCCCCGTTTTTATTGCTTAATGCAGTTTCTCCTATAATGATAAGTAACAATTATGGCCGGATTGTAAACATCGCGTCTATATTTGGCGTAATCAGCAAGGAAAAAAGATCTGTTTATTCAGCTACTAAATTCGGCATTCATGGCCTAACAGTTGGGAGTTCTAATGATTTAGCCAGATATAATGTATTGGTCAATACTGTTTCGCCTGGATTTGTACTAACAGATCTGACAAAAAAAAATTTAACGGAGTCTGAAATGGAAGATCTTTCTAAACAGATTCCAATCAAAAGAATGGCAGAAACAACAGACATATCCAAGGTAGTTGTCTTTTTATTAAGTAATCTGAATCAATACCTCACCGGACAAAATATTGTAGTAGATGGAGGATATACAAATGTTTGAAGATTTTACTGTAGCTTCTAAAATTGTTGGTACCTATTCTGTTAAATTTATAAGTGATTTAAGTAAACAGTTATTGTCCTTAGCAGAAAATCCCGATACCATATTTATTGTTGACGGAAAAGTGTTACAGCTTTTTGGTAGCAGTTTTGAAGCTATTGTGCCTTCTGCAAGAATGGTCACGATCGAAAGTAATGAGCAAAATAAAACAATCAATTACTGCCAGGATGTTATCAGGGATTTGATTGAATTAAAGGTGCGGAAAGATGATAGACTGGTCGCAGTGGGAGGGGGAATTACGCAGGATATTGTTGCCTTTATTTCTTCTGTCATTTTTCGGGGAGTTGAATGGGAGTTTTTGCCTACTACTCTTTTGGCTCAATGTGATAGTTGTATAGGAAGCAAAAGCTCTATTAACTTTGATAGCTATAAAAACTTGCTCGGAACATTTAATCCTCCATCAAATATATATATATGTAAAGGGTTTTTGAATACTTTAACCGAATCTGAAATACGATCGGGGATTGGTGAAATGCTGCACTATTATTTCACCGAAGGAATTGAGCTTGCAGACGAAATAACCAGCCAGATCAGTGAACTTTTAAGTGACCGAACAAAGCTGGAATATTTTATAAGAAATAGTCTTCGGATAAAAAAGGCGATTATTGAGATCGATGAATTTGATCAGTCAATAAGACATATTTTTAATTACGGACACACATTCGGCCATGCATTAGAGGCCATTACACATTATGCCATTCCTCATGGACAGGCTGTCACGTTAGGAATGGATTTGGCTAACTATATTTCCTGGCAGCTTGGATTAATTAATTCTGTGCAGTTTGATCAAATGCATAAAATTCTTTTAAGGAATATGCCGTCCTTCGAGTTCACAAAAGAGAATATAGTTGATTATATAGATGCCTTATCCAAAGACAAGAAAAACAAAGCAAATAAAATAGGCTGTATTTTGACGAAGGGACCCGGAAGAGTAGAAAAGCAATTCATTGACAACAATGATTGGTTGCGTCAAATGATATTGACATATTCAGAATTATATAAATTCGTATGATGCAACCTGTTTATTTATCTCATTTTATAGATTCTCATACTCCTGTTTATGGAGGTGCAAAAGGAGAAATAATAATTGAACCAATACGGTCTATTGAGAAAGGAGATACTTCTAATAATCTGCAGTTTAAATTCCCGGCTCATATGGGTACACATATTGATTTTCCGTATCATTTTTCAAATAATGGTAAGAAAAGTAATGATTACCCTCCGTCTTTCTGGATATTCCATAAGGTCGGTTTTTTGAATTGTGCAATAGACGAAGTTGAAACCAACATTGATAGCCTCCCAGCTGATATTGAAATTTTGATTTTAAAGACAGGGTTTGGGGCTAACCGTCATGAAGAGATTTATTGGTCAAAACAGCCGGTTATTCCTGCAAGATTTGCGACTCTCTTTAAAACTAAATTTCCTTCCCTCAGGGTTTTTGGGTTTGACCTGATATCGCTTACCAGCAAACTGGATAGGGCGGAAGGAAAGGCAGCACATATTAACTTCTTAATTAATAGCGATATTTTAGTATTGGAAGATATGAACCTGGAGAACATCACCGATACACCTGAAACAGTATTAGTGGCACCCTTGCAAATCAATGCTGCAGACGGCGTGCCTTGTAATGTTATCGCTTTTTAAACACATTTTATGAAAATAAC
>Ga0233444_10001888_pt1 | contig 22851 bp, 22 predicted proteins | sample SI_124_October20_6_FD_182792 | JGI IMG/M metagenome (GOLD analysis project Ga0233444, IMG submission 182792) | Seawater microbial communities from Saanich Inlet, British Columbia, Canada - SI_124_October2016_10_MG | ecosystem: Environmental > Aquatic > Marine > Inlet | place: Canada: British... | reverse complement strand
CTCTTTTTTTTAACATTAGCGTTGGTTAAGCGAAGTTATCACAGCTACAGTCCGTAGTTGAAATGAAAACTTTTTTCACCCTTCCCTTCTTTAAAACCCCAAATTTATGCTAAAAAACATCTGAAATAACGTATCTTGTAGTCGAAACTAAGTGCTAATTTTTAGGGATTTATATGCTATCTTTTGTTAGTAGCATGTAAGCATCTTTGCGCTTATTTTAAAATACTGTCTAGTTATGAAAGCGCGTATTACGTATATTTTGGCCCCAAAATCCGACACCCAAGGCGAGGTGTGGGTAAACCTAATATTAGAGAATAACAATATACAAAAAGTCCCTCTGGGTGTCTACGTTTCCTTTAACCAATGGGATCCCATGCAGGAGCATATTTTGGGAGATGATGAGCAAACCAAAGAACAAAACATAAAGCTTAATAAACTTAAAGCCTATATAGAAGCAGCTTTTAATAAAGCACAATTAAAGCAAGAGGATATAGACGAAAATTGGCTATCGCATCATGTTAGTTTATGTTTTGAGGATGCTAAAAAATCATCAGAAAAAATGCTGCTGTTTCAAATTCAAAAGTATATTGAGTCCGCTCCGCTTCGTAGAATTAAGCGAACGGGGTCGCTTGGGCTTTCCATATATACCATCAGAAACCTTGAGCGGTTCTATAGCCTAATTGATAGCTTTGAGAAAAGTATTAAAGCACAAATTGCTTTAGATGCAATAGATCATAAACTGGTAGGTAAATTTAAAGAGTGGCTCTTGACCGAGAAAGGATATTCACTAAACAATGCTGGCTTGCAGGTTAAACTATTAAAGATGATTTGTAAAGAAGCGGATAGATTAGGAATTGAAGTGCACCCGTATACCAGACATATAGAGTCTTTTACGCAAAGAAATAGCGACCGCTACTTGCAAACATTAAACTTTGAAGAAATTAAAAAGATTAAAGAGCTTGTAGGATTAAGTTCGAGTATGGAAAACACAAGAAAGTGGCTTTTAGTTGGACTTTCTATTGGTCAGCGGGTTTCGGATTTGCTCCGGTTGGATCCAATGCAAATAAGATCTGCAGAGCATGGACTTTATATTGATATCATCCAACAAAAAACAGAGAAGCATGTAACGGTTGGCGTAATAGCCCCAGATGTTGTGGGGATTTTAAAAGATGATTTTCCTTATAGCATTTCGCAGCAGCTATTTAATAAGCAAATCAAAGAACTCTGTAAGTACGCTGGAATTGATCAGCCGGTTAAAGCCTATAAAGTATGTCCAAAAACAAGAAGGCGTGTGCTTGGTATATATCCAAAATTCAGTGTAATTTCCTCACATGATCTTAGACGCTCTTTTGCAACAAACTATTTTGGGAAAATTGAAACGCCCATACTTATGCAGATAACGGGTCATTCTAAGGAGACTACGTTTTTAAGTTATATAGGGCAAAACGTAAATAAGGATGCTTATGCAGATGCCTTTATGAAAGTGGCGGCTACCCTGTAGTTATTTTCTTGGGTCAGGAGTTATTACAGTCCAACTCAACTTATCTCTTTCCTTTAACTCCTCTATAGTAAACTTATCCCGAACAGTTTTTGCTTTTGGAAGTAAATAATTTGATAGACTCTGCACCAGTTTAACCCTATCAGACATAGAAAGCTCTTTTTGGTGCATAAGTAAATGATCCAACACTTCTTCATACAACAGCTCCATCTTCTCTCGGATATTGGGGTCTAGTTTTTTAGATGGACCGCGTTTACTTTTCTTGCCAGCTTCTCGGGCTGTTTCTTTATTAAATGGCATATGGCAGTTGAATAAGGCAAAGAAATTAAGGCAGGAGTTATTGAAAAGTTTTTAACCTAAAAACATCTCTCTGGTAAATTTTTAAACCATTTCTTATATAGATAACTCTTTGGAAACAAAATCACCCATGCAGTCATAAAAATAAGCTTAAGGTCCAATAAAAAGGATTTATGGTCTTGGTACCACATTTCTAACTCTCCTTTGTAAGGAGCGATTACTCTTTTGTAAAACTCATGTGGATCTTCTTGTTTAGCGGCAGAAATAAGTGATTCTTCGTCCCTAAATACGATAGAGCCGATACCTGTTAAGCCGGGTTTTACTTTATAAATTGTTGATTGTATTGACTTTGTATATAATAAATAATCCGACTCAAGGACTGGCCTTGGTCCCACAAGAGAAATATCCCCAATTAACAAATTAATTAATTGAGGTGTTTCATTTAGCTTGGTTTTTCTTAAAATTTTTCCAGGCCCAGTAACTCTAAAATCATTCTTTAAAGTTATGCTTCCTGACCCCATTTCTAAGGAGTTTTTAAGCATAGTAGCGAATTTAATAATCATGAACTTAGAATTTTTATATCCAATCCTTTCTTGTAAATAAAACACTTCTCCTTCAGCGCTAAATCTTAGCATAATAATAATTAGTATAAAAGCTGGAGCTAAAATTATGATAGCTGATATACTTACTAAAATGTCTAGAATGCGTTTTGAAACCCTATACATAATTACATTTTTTGATCGAGATGTTTCCCGGTTTCAATATGATCAAAGTCTGGAACATACTTAAATAACGTGTTAACAATATCCCTTTTGGTTGATTCTGAATTATTAAAAACTTTTTCAAAATCCTCAATGACTTTATTGAAAGAAATATTGATTTGTTTTGTAGAAATAAACCCTAAAGAGTGATACTTTTCAAGTTCAAATTTATCACTTTCAGTATAAAACTCTTCATATGTTTTTTCTCCAGAAGTGTCGGTTTTGAATAGATATATAGGGTACTTTCCTGGATTGCCATCAATATCAAATGATTTGGCTTCTTCTTCTGATGAAACAATTACAGGTTCATATCCCTTTTCTTTTAAAAAATCAAAAGCAATGTCTTTAAAATAGACCTGGTCTTTGTAAAAGTCTAATTTCGGGAAAAAAACATTGCCAGTGTTGCCTATAAAAGTTGCTAAGATGCAGATTTGACCTGACTGCTCGGGTGTAACAAAAAAACGTTTGATATCAGAAGGACAAGAAAGGGGTTGTTTTTTACTCATTCGATTTGAAAACCCATCTAAAAGGCTTCCATTTGAGAATGCTACATTGGCAAACCTTGCTGTGGAGACTCTAAATTTCTTTTGTTGAGAAATAATTAACTTCTCCATCAAAGACTTAGATGCACCCATGATATTAACTGGATTTGCAGCTTTATCCGTAGACACACTGAAAAAATACTTTGGTGGTCGTATGAGGCAAAGTTCAAGGAGTTTAATGGCGCCGTAAATATTATTTTTGATTAATGCTTCAATAGAAATTTTATCCTTTTCAGAACGTACGTGCTTATGGGCAGCAAAATTTGCAACTAAATCAAATTTTTTAGACCAAAAAATTTTATCAAATGTTTCGCTTAGTAAATTAACCGGATAAGTAATGTATTCTGGGTTATAGTCTAAAAGGTTTGAACTTCGTAAATCTCTTGTTAATTCTACTAAGCCGTTCTCATTTATATCTACAACAACTATTTTTTTTGGTTGTAATTTTATTAATTCTTTTATGTAATTGGATCCAATTGTACCAGCGCCCCCGATAATTAAACAATTACTAATGGAAAAATTTTTTATTAATTTTAAGTCTTCTTTGAAAGAAATTTTAATAAACTTTTTGTTAATCATAATCCGAATTTAAATATAAATGAGACGAATTTTAAGAGGCATTAATTATTTTTTTAATTATTTTTTTGTTGAGGCGCCTAGAGGCCTAGATTTTTCAATGCGAGATCTAGCTGGAATCGAGAATAAAAGTTATAATGGTTATGCAATGACTTCTAAAAAAGCTCTAAAAAACTTGCTGAGTTTTATAGAAAACAAAGAAGAGTTAAGTTTTTTAGATATTGGGTCAGGTAAAGGTGCTGTAGTATATTTTGCAGATTCGCTTGGATTTAAAAACTCACATGGAATTGAATATAATTTAAGACTACACAATATTGCCAAAAAAAATTTTAAAGTTCAAAAAAAATATAACTTACAAAGCTTTAACGTAAAAGCAGAAAAATTCAATCTATACAATAACTATGATGTTTATTTTTTATTTAATCCTTTTGATGAGTTAATCTATAGGAAAGTATTAAATCAAATTTTATCTCAAAAAACAAATGAAAAATTAATAATATTTTACGGTAAATTTACCTTAATAAATTTTATAGAGGAAAGTGGGGCTAAATTGATAAATTCTTTTATTTGTCCCTATAGAAAAAACACTGTAAAAATTTATTCTTTATAGGCTGCATATTCACATATTTTTTTGAGCTTTTAAGAGTTCAAGATCGTTGAGCATTACTTTTCTGTTGCCCTGAATTTTATCGTTTGAATAATTTAAAATTCGTTTTTCAGCTTTTCTTAAATCATTAATCGAATTTTCAAGTTGTTTTGAAAAACTTGCAACATCGTTGTTAAAAACCCCTTTAAATGTTCTAGATAATATTACACCCTCTGAACCCAATCTTTTATGTTCAATTAAAATGCTTTCTGCTGAGGGCTTTAAGTTTAAGTCAATTTTTCCAATTCCACCTATGCCAAACTTCTGTTTCTTATTTAAAAGAATCTTAGAAATTTTATCTAATAAACCGTCTACAAATGGCTCAAACATTGAATTTGTTTTTCTCTCTATGTGAATATCATTTAGCCCTATATGAACATATTTAAATTCGTATAAATCAAGAATTTTATCTAAGTTGTTGATTGCGCCCATCGTTTCGATTAAAAGACATGGTTCAGAATCGTGATAATAAATTAGCTCTAAAAACCTTTCTACTTCGTTAACCTCTTTAAAATAAGGAAGCATTAACATGTCAATTTTTGGAATCTTTCTTAATGCATTGAGTTCATTGGCAGACCACTCACCTATAGGGTTTGTTCTAACAATGAGTTTTGAGTTTTTAATAACAGAAGAAATATTTTTAACATCTTTCAATGAGTGTTTTGATATGATTGTGTCTCTCCCTTTCTGTCTTATGTTTTTTCCTATATATTCAAGATCGCAAAAAACCCAATCAATTGAAAGATCGTCAACAATTTTTACTTCATTTATAATGTTTGTTAAATATATAAGCTCTATCATTTGAGTTCATTATTTCGGTAATTAGAAAAAACATCCATAAATGATTGTTTTTTTCGTACAAGCTTATAACTATTATGTTTTTTATCAATCTCTACAATAGGAACGTCTGGTAAGATAAATGGCGGCTTCATAACTAATGAATAAGATCCTATTTCTTTAAACATTATAAAACTGCCTAATGATACACGGCCATTATAATTGTTATGAATAATGTCACTTTCAATACAAGTGTATCCGCATAAAAAACCTTTATTTATCTTAAATTGTTTGGTGGCTAGATTGAGAAAAGTTTGGTTTGGGCTATTAATTCGATTTGGTGAGGGGTTCATGTTGTATTTGCTTCCTGTAGTATTAATTATATACTTTCCCCTAATTTTTTTAATGCCCACTACTTGAGTTACAAAGTCTAATGCCTTTGAGGCTAATGCTGTTCCTGGTTCTATTATAAGTTTAATGTTATCAAAATTGATTGATGATTTTTGAAAGTGATTTTTTAATTTTTTTGCGGATACATAGGCATACTCACTAAAATCTGGAATTTTAGATTTTATTTGAGCTTTAATCTCGTCATCCATTCTACTATACATGCCCCCGCCAAGACTTATGTATCTAATATCATTTATTATTTTATTATCAAGGGTGTTCAAAAATTTTAAAAAGGCATTCATACATACTTCCCAGCTAACTAAATCTCTTGATGCATAATGATAATGTAAGCTTTCCAAAATTAGGTTTGGGTTAGAGTCCAAAAGATTAATAATAAGTTTTAAATCCCTATAGCAGTCAATACCAAACCTTGATGGATATTCTTTTAGATCAAAATTTAACCTAATCCCAATTCTACATTTAATATTATTTTTTTTTGAAAAATTATGAATATTTACGATCTCATCAATTGAGTCAATATTAACAAGTCCGCCAGATTCCAAAAGTTTTGATGACGCTTCAAAGTGCTTAAATGGTCCATTAAAAAAAATCTTTTTTGGATCAAAACCCATTTTTAATGCTAATTCTAGTTCCATTGATGAAACAACCTCAGCATATCCCTTTTTTGATTTTACTATATTGACAAATTCAGGTAGATAATTAGTTTTAAATGAGTACGCAATCTCCGTATTTTCATATTCTTTTCTAAATGCAGATATTAGCTCCTCGTATTCCTGTAAGAATAGCTCAGGCCTTGAAATATAGAATGACTCAGAGGATGTTTCAGAAGTAATTTTTGATAATAAATTATACATTGTTACGATAAATGTTTTTTAATTAATGACAATAGTTTTCTATTTCCTGAGTCGTTAGAAAAATTTCTTTTAAACGTGTCATAATTATTCCTAACTATCTGAAAATACTGTTTTGATTCTATGTCATTTAAAATTTTACCCAAAACACTATCAATGTCAAATTCACTAGAAATATTATATCCTAATTTTTTCTCTTTAATTAATTTATAAGATTCACCCTTAAGAGTGTTTAATATGGGTATACCGTTTGACATGAATTCAAAAAGCTTATTAGGCCATCCTTGAGGAGAAGATTTGTTGTAGAACATTAAACCAAAATGAGTGTGATCTAGGACTGATTGTAGTTCAGTTTCTGCTAACCACCCATGGAACACAATATTTTTAGTATTGATTCGATTTTGAATATATTTTGCTTTTGGGCCATCTCCGCATATATTTATTTGAAAATTAATCCTCCTTTGGTCTAAAAGTTTTTCTAAATTAAATATCATTTCTAGATCGTATGTGTCCCCTAATGTACCAACAAATGAAAAGTTAATTACTCCATCAAAAAACTTTTGTTTTTCAATTACATAATTTTTAGTTAATGGAATGATTTCTGTTTTTGAGCTTGGAGACGATGATTTAACCCATTCTTCATAACCTGGAGAAATAGCAATATTTAAACTACTACAATTAAATATTATTTTTTTAATTACGATTAATGGAAAAATAACCAGTTTAGTCATCTTACCCTTAATAAAAATATCCGGCCATTTATCGCGTACATCTACAAAAACTGTAATTCCTGAAATTTTACCATAAATCGTTGATGCCAATGATAGTAGCATTGTTGGATACGAAACAATGATAAGATCTGGTTTTTTTGGGGCTTTTAATAGAAATAAAAGCAGACTAATGGATAAAAAAAAATGATTCAATAGGCGTCTAACACTTATATTTTTATTGTATGAAATAAAACTTTTTATCGCTATGTATCCATCCAGTTCTACATTAATCCATTTCTTTCTCTGGTGTTCAAAATTGGTTGTGATATAATTTACTTTATAACCATCTTTTTCCAAAAAGAATTTCCAAATACTCATCCTGTGTGGTTTATTACCTTCATTGGGCAAAGGCTCGCCGACGTTTATTAACCAAATTAATTTAGACTCCACCATGTAAGGTGTATTTTAAGTATTCATTTACAATAAAGTCGTAGGTTGCGTTTTCCTTTTGGAAAAAATGTTTCTCTATGTTTGAGATTGGTTTAATTTCAATCATAGTTCCTGCTAAAAATGCAAAATCGAAATGTAAAATTTCCTCTAATAAGATATTTGCTTCATTAACTCTTATGTTATTGTTTTTAGCAATTCTTATTATTGAACCTCGAGTTATACCAATTAAGATATCTGATTCTTCAGATGGGGTGAAAAGTTCATTATCCTTAATAAAAAAAATGCATGATCCTGATGATTCAGAAATAAATCCCTGTTTATTAAGCATAAGTGTTCCCTGAAATCCTCTTTTTTGAGAGTCTAATAATGAATATCTTGAGTTTAAATAATTTGCGCCAGCTTTCACATGGGGTGGCAGAGTGTCTTTTGAAATCCTTTTATAAGAACTAATGCCTAATGATACGGGCCATGATTGACCAAGATAGCTGAACATACTTCGAATATTTAATGTGTAACTAATTTTCTCTTTTTCCTTCCATGATGCCTCCCCGTCCAAAAAGTATGTTAATCTTAAGTATATATTTTCTTTAACATCTTCATTTATAATTATTTGATTAATTTCTTTAATCAGTTTTACTTTATCAAGCGTCACATTAAATTCTAATAATTGAATTGATCTTATTAATCGGTCAAGATGACTAGATAAATCTACAATTTTAATTTTGTCCTCTTTCTTTGAGTAATATCCACGTATGCCCTCGAAACAATTAATTCCGTATAAGAAACTTGGATTTTTAAGGGAAATTTGTTTATTCTCGCTTACCTTATTACCATTTAAATATAATAGGTCAATCATCTTGTTAGTAATATTCTTTTAATATATAATTTATACTCTCGAGATACATTTCTCTCCTGTGTTTTGCACTTAATAAATTAATCGAAGCATGTCTTACGTCAAATACTTTGATTTCAGGTTTATAAAAGATTCTAATATTTTTGATTTTAGCCTCTTCTGCTATGAATATTTCCTCGCCAAATAAAAAACATGGATAAGGTTTTAACTCTGTAAAAAAAGAAATATTGTTAAAAATTATCATCGATCCATGTGGAGCATAAATAATTTGATTTCCAAGTTTAATCTCCTTGTTAAATATTCTGTTAATTGTTATTTCTTTTAAACGAGCTAATAGAAAAAATAGAGTGTAATACACATGATTACTATATATAAATTTTAGTCTTCTCAGTTTTGAGAACGACAACCTGTTAACGTACTTTGGATTTTGATCTACCCCTTCACCTAAGGAGATGATTGCGGGAGCAATTATTCCATCCGAATTTATCGTATTCAATAATTCTTTAAAAAAACCACTATCAAGTTTTAAATCTGGATTACAATAAACTACGCAATTTGAATTTGAATTTTTTAGTATTTGTTGTGCTTTAGGAATGGCTCCAAAATAACCAACATTTTTGGGATTTGCATGAATAAAAACGTCTTCTTCATTACACTCTTTTTTGAATTTTCTAAGTTCTTCTTGATTTTTTAGGGAATTATCTATGATATGTACATCTACGTTGATTTTAAAGTCTCTTTTTGATAGTTTAATAGAATCAATTAATTCTCTAACCAATCTATCTGCTTTGAAATTTATAATGAAAAAGGTGATAGTCATTTCATGTAATTTGAGTACTCGAAAGTCATTAGAGAGTGTTCTCCGCTATGGGCAGAATCAACACATATTATATTTTGAAACGGATGAGCTCTTGGATGTAAATCTACCTGTAGAAAAGTCTTGAATTTATTTGGCAAATGGGTTTTAGCTATGTCTATTCTTTTATTTGCTTGAACATCCATTAGAACTAAATATTGATTTCTAAATCTGTTGGGATAGGTATCAGTAATAACTAGTCCTTTATCCTTCAAATAAGTTGGGTGCCCATCGGAGTTAAGTTTATCCTCAAAAAATCGTTTTTGAGTCCCTGTTTTGTCCTTCACTAAATAGTACCCTTCCCCATCATTCGGGTATCGCAGATAAGAAAAGATTTCTGAATTTGAAGCCCAAGTTATATGCGAAACCATTTCATTCATGGGAAATAGATATAAATCATCCCCATTTAAACCTACAGAAAACATTCTTGTCCATCTCCTACCATTTATATCCAACCACCTATGTAAAAAAAATAATCTTTCAGATGATGGGTTGAAAAGAGAATGATGAAAGAAATGAAAAGAACCCTCCATTGACGGGTCGGGTTGAATTTTTCTAATTTCTGCTATAGATATTTTGAATGTAACCTTTAGGTCATCTATTGAAAAAATTCTAAAAAAATCTGTTTCCTCATCGTTTAATTGAGGCTTGTCTACCTTGAGCCCATAGCCTGGCATTGCCTTTTCAGCCCTATGAAAATTATAACTGCAAGCGTGCTTTCCATCAGGCGATACATGTGATACAGCCCATGGTAAATCCTTTACTATTTTGTTGGTTGTAATATCTTTTATTCTTGCTTTATGTGCACCATCATCCCATATGTTGTAGACAACTTCTGTATTTGATAGGCCTTTCCATTGGAGCATTGAACCCATTTGCCAATTCCAACCTCTTGTTCTATCCAAGCAAATATAATTAAGCCAGTTTTCACCGCCGAAATAACCTACCTCAATTTCATCATCCGCTCTTAATTCTCTGTAATCAGATATAACCTTATGCGCTAATAGAAGATTCCCATCAGAAGAGAAGGGTGATTTATCATGGAAACCATAAAAGAAACCTTTTCTTTCTATAAAAGGACAATTGGTTTCTAAGGGCTTCTGCGGAATAAGGCTTAGAGCAGATTGATAAAAATCTACAATTTTCGATTTTAGTACAGGATTATTTTTAATTTGATTGTAGACTATTGATTCTATCTTATTCATATTATTCGCCGCTTTTTAGTAGACTGATAAATTCTTCAGCAATTAATTTTATATCATATTTAGAGGCATCGATATATTTTGAACTTGAATAATTACGATTCAAAAATTTAATAAAATCTTTTTCGTTATAATTCTGCGAATTACATGAATAAATTGGTCTTCTTGTAATGGCATAATCAATTAGTTTAGATGGAATTTGATTAGTTGTTTTATTTTCAATATTGATTAGAAAGTCCACTGAGCTTAGCTCATATATCAAATCTTCTCTTTTTAAGCCATATTTGATATTTAACTTATCCCCTAATTTGTCTTGATATGTTTTTATTAATTTAGATACGGAAGCGTCTCTTTCTCTAAGATAAATATCAAACCTAAAATCGACATCTAGTTTAAGGAGCGTTTTAAATAAGAATTCAGGATTTCGGATATCCAAATAAAAAACTCCAGAATAAGCGAAAATAATTTTGCCATGCTCGCTAGGTTTGTTCAGTTTTACTTTTTCAAGATTAAAACCTTGTGGAATAATTTTTATCTTGTAATCCTCTATTAGTCCAGTGTAAGCACTCATACTTGCTTTAGCTGGAACTGACAAGTAGTCAAATTTTTGGTAAACATATTTTTCTATAAAATAAAAATAAAATGCTCTTTTGATTTGTTGGCTCCTATAAAATGGGTCACCACTGTCAGCTACATACAAAGTATTAGGGTGTTTATTTTTTCTTATAAAGAGGGCTAAGCCTAACAGATTCATGAAAGGAGTTGAAAGGGCAATAACCATATCATATCGATTATTCAGATCAAGTGCATTTTTAATTTTAATTGAATTAATAAATAGCCTTCCCCCGATTAGATATTCAATTACGAACCTTAATTTTCGTTTAACAAAAAGACTCAATCTAGAGCTTGATATATATTTCTTTTTATATAAAACATTTTGTCTATTATATAAATTTAATCTTATTATCTTAATACCAGTTATTCTCTCATGTTCTGCATAATCGAAGCTGGTAATAGTTCTTAAAGTCATCACTGTTACATCGTGATTCTTTGATGAAAATTCACGAGCTAATTCATCAGCCCTAAAAGCCCTAGGATGTATTTCTGGATTAAAATGCGCTGTTAGAATTAATATCTTCACTATGTTATATTTCGTTGGCTTTAAATCTAGCTCCAACTGCAATTCCGATTAAAGAACCATAAATTCCAAAGGTTTGAAAGCCGGAAAAATTACTAACAATAGTTAATGATATGGCCCCTATGAAAGCGGCCCTAGCGATAACTACCGCTTGGTTCGAAAATGAGTTATTCCGAAAGGAAATTTTTTTAAAGATACCTTTCCAGTAAAGTAAAATGATAATAAATCCTAGAACTCCTGACCTTACCAATAAACTGGTTATGAAATTATGACCAAATAAAGGGCGGCCAAATCCAGGAATTTTATATTCATTAAGAATTCCGTACCCGTATCCAAAAATTGGTGATTCAGAAAAAAGATCTAGCTCTTTGCTAATCTCTGCTAGTCTAGTTGACCCATCATTTACTGAACCTAAATTAGAGATTCGGATCAAGGTGTATTCAAAACTATCTTTTAAGGGGGGATAAAAATTTACCAAATATGTAAATGAATAAAAAATTAAGAGCCCAATTAAAGAAGATTTAAATAGTGACAATGATTTTTTATTGATTTTTGAATAATAGTATAGAATAATAATCAACGAGATCAGAGATGAAATCATAACCGTTCTAGTTCCCGATAAGAATAAACCAATTAATGCTGTAAGTAGCCCTATTAAGCCTAATAGTTTATTTTTCTCATTTATAACTACATAATATGAGGAAATAGCTACCAATCCAACAATAGAAGATGATGTGAACAGTCCTTCATATCTTCCAAAAGCACTGTATCCGGAAGGCAAAGAAGATGGGTCAGTTATTAATTTGTATACCACCCACATTATCGTAAAGCTTATTGAAATTAGAATGCCCATAATTAGTCTTTTATAATTTTCCCCTAAGTGGCAGGAGGCAGAAGAAAAGATTATAATATTCATCATAAAAATGATCATTCCTTGAGATTCGAAAATTACATCTCTAAATGGGTTAAAAGCCGATGAAATTATTACAATTAACGTCCATATCCATAGTACTATTCTAAAAAATTTAATTTTTTTTAAGAGCTGTCTTGAGGCAAATAGTTCAGTAAGTAAATATCCAGTTGATGTAACTAAAAAGGAAAATGTTATTAATGGAAGTCCAAATACTCGAACAGGAAATAAATCAATAAAAATGTAAAAAATTGTTCTAGGGCCCATGAAGAAAATCTCAAGCGCAGAAATAAAAAACAATAGACCCCTAACTTTCATGTATGCCTGATATCTGATGAAATGTAACGGTGCTTTCCTGAATTAAGCCTTCCGATTTCATGATCATATGTTATAACCAAATTGTGATTGTTTCCTAAAGCTTTATTAAATAGCCCACGAATTAATTTATTTAATCGGTTCTTAGTGTCATCGTCTAAATCAAAAAGTGCTAATGATAGTTTAAAATTAGAATAAGATTCTTGTTTAAATTCAAATAGGCAACCACTGGGAAAATCATTCAATAAAGCGTGCTTTAGAACATAATTCACCATTTCTCCATGTATAACTTTACCGTTTGATAATTTTATCATATCATATTTTCTGCCAACAACATCTTTCAAAATTTTTTTTGTGCTTCCGCATGTACAAAGTTCTTCATCAAAACCAGAAGATAAATCACCTGAGTTGTACCTCAATAATGGCATGGCATAATTATTAAAATCCGTTACAATAACCTCATTTAGTTCACTATTATGTTTACTTTTAATTAGTTCCAAATAAACATTATCCTCAACAATATGACTTTTCCCCTCCTTACAATCAAAAGCTAGAATCCCCATTTCAGCCGCTCCATACTCTTTAATGACCATACAGTTAAAAACACTTCTAATGGTTTCTTTTTGATAATCAAATATACCTTCTGCAGTTACAAATACCTTTGAAAGGTTAACTGTTAATCCTTTGTTTTTCAAAATTTTTGCAAATTCATAAATTGCCGAACTATAACCATAAATTGATTTTATTTTTTTTCTTTTAATTAAATTATAAAGCGCTAAAGCCTTTTTAAGGTCTATGTCGAAGGCAGAAAATTTATATTCATTTTCTAAATTATTTTTAAAAAATTTATATAATTTATGTTGTTTTTTGAATTTTCTTCCCCAAATCCATAAAATAGGATCTCCTGGCTTTATTCCGTGAAGACTTCTTCCATAAAGTTTTGCGGCATACCATTTTTCAGTAGCAGTTTTGGAAATCCTGAATTTTGTTGGTGTGCCTGTAGAACCGCTTGTTTCTGTATATCGAAATTGAATTTTTTTTTCAGGAATAAAATCTTTGTAATATTTTCTAAAAACTTCTTTAGTTAATATTGGTACAGTTTTATAATCTTCAAAGTTGTTAATCTCAGAGGTCTTTAGGCCTATTTCAGAGAATATTCTCCTGTAATACGGGACATTGTTTTCACAAAAAATTAAAAGATTCTTAAGGTCCTTAAAGCTATTTCTGTCTATTTTATTTCTTTGTAAGCTATGGTTGTTAATTAATAGATTTAAATAATTATTTATCTTTTGACATTTAAGCTTTTGCCAAATAGGAGAAATAATGTACCTGTAAATTGTTGCGTTCATATTAATGATTTTTTTCTCGATGAGTCAAAAGGCTAAATAATCCAAAATTATGTTCTTAATTGAGCTATATTTTCGATAATTGCCTAATTTTATTTCTCTCAATATTTTAAATGTTCTTATAAGGAGGTTTGATTCGGTTATTATTTTCCTTGTTTTGAAGTGGTTAACCTTTTGAGTTAAAAAAGCATATTTTTGCGACCCTAAAATTTCCATATTTTGGCATGCAAAATCATATAAGGGGTTTAATATTTTTAAATTTAAATTAATTACTTCTTTGTTTGCTTTTAACGAGTGTATAAGGTTGTTTAAAGTTTGTCGTTTTACACTTCCAAATTGCTGATTTTTATGTTGTCTATAGTTTGTTAAAGGCTCATCAATTAATTCCCCTTTAAAATCTAAAATTGAAGCTGCATAAATATACCAGGCATCATGGATAACATTGTATGGTTTGTAATCGCCTAGTTTTTTAATTCTTTGACTTATTGAGGTGGTCATTCCTGTTGTTATATTTTTAGAAAATAAAACTATAAATTCATCTCCTGAAAAAAAGCGATTAATCCAATAGGTGTCAAATTTTTTCTGTTGCCACAGTGTATATCCTAATTCATTTGAATTTTGATCTATTATTTTTGCATTAGAAATTACGTAATCGATGTTTGGCGTTTTGATATATGCTCTCTCGATTTTTTCCAATTTATTTAATTGCCAAATATCATCTTGGTCAGAGAAGACAATTATGTCATTCTTACATAGATCTATGGCAGATTTAAATGCAAATGCTGAGCCACGATTCTCCGCGCTTTTTACTATTGAACAGTAGAATGTAGCCTTTTTTTTAAATTTTTCTAAAATAGAAATGGTTGAATCCGTTGATCCATCATCAACTATTATTAACTCATCTGGGGGTCGAGTTTGGTTTTGAATACTATCCAATTGTTCTTGAATAAATATTTCTCCATTATATGTTGCCATGGCTATACTTATTTTCATCAATTTATTTTAAGATTTCAAATGCCTTCAGATAGTCCTTGAAAGTTAAGTTAAGTTCATTCATGACTTTAAGTGGCCATTTCCAATTTTGATATAGGGCTTGTGTAATGCCAGGTGCAATTATCAAGGTTAAAATTCCAAAATCGAAATTTGCAAACATTCCTAATAACAATATAATTGTAATAAATCCAGAAATTAGTGAAGCTTTGAAAAAGGGAACTTCATTTTTTGATAACAATATTGTGCCTGCCGAGCTATGGTTAATTTCCAAAAAGGCTACTATTAAACCCAAAACTATAAGTCTAACTTCAATTAAGTTTGTCTTACTTCCAATAAAGTCGAAGATCCAATTACCTAAGTAACAGGTTATAGTTCCAGCCAAAACAAAAGTTAATATTATAAAAAGTTGTCCCTTTACGTATATTGATTTTATTGACATTCTATCATTTAGAACTCTTAAGCTTGCAATTTTAGGTTGAAAAGTTGTTAAGTAAATTGTGGATATACCACTTATCAGGGTAATTATTTGAAGAGTTACCCCAAAAGATGCTATTTGCTCTAGTGTCAGATATAAAGAACCAATTACCATAGACGATTTGTTTACCATATATCCTCCTATGGAGGTTAATCCAATTTTAATTGCATTTGGAGATATGGCTTTTAAAATTTCATTCTTAGGTCTTTTATTTGCCTTTGAAAGGTTTCCTAATAATTCTTTTGAAAAAAAAGTTTTAAATGATAGCCATCTTATTATAATAATTGAAAGGGCTTGAGATGAAACAATTGCAATTAAACCAAACTCAAGTTGGATTAAAATAATAGCCGTTAATAGATAGGTCGTGTGACCAAGAATCGTAATTTGTTTGGACTCTTTAATAAGGCCTTTCCCAACTAATAATGAATCATAATAAAGTGTGTATAAATTATAGGTTGAAAGTAGGCAGACTATTCCCCAAGAAATAAGAACTTCCGTAACATTTCCTGAAAAATTTTCTAATAAAATGTAGATGTAATAAGTCCCAATTAATGAGAAGATTATAAATAAAAGTATTGCTGCTCTTAAATAAAACCACCTCATGGTCTCGATAACAACCTTTAAAAGTGAATAATCTACTTCCGAGTTGTTATTAGAAATTTCTTCATAACCTTTAACTTTTAATTCTTTTACTCCGGAGAAAATATAACTGACATTTCTACTAAAGGTTGAACTGAAGCCAAAATCAAGTATAGCTGCCAACGAAGTAATTGTAATAAAAATGTTCCAAAAACCAATTATTTCTGGTGATAACTTATTTAATATAAATGGAAATAATATTACCGCAGAAGCGATTTTTAAAAACGTGGCTAAATAATTCCAAATTACATCACGATTATTGGTCTTCATTTAAGAACAGGAGATATTTTAACTATTAGAAACTCCGCAAAAGTCTAATACTAATTTGTCTTTAGAAATTTTTAAGCTTGCAAATTCTTTATGGGCCACTAAGAAAACAACAATATCTGCACTTTTTGCTGCGTGTTTAAATTCTGACAACTTATAGATTTGATGGGTTTTAATGTTTGGCTCAACTATGAAGTGTTCCTCATTATTTGATTTTTCTAAGACTTTTTGAACTATATATTGTGCGGGTGACTCCCTTAAATCGTCAATATCGGGCTTAAATGCTAAGCCCATCAAGGCTGTTTTAGGTTTTCTTCCGTATTTAAGCTCAAATAATTGTTTTTCCTTTTGAATTTTTTCAGCACACCAAAAAGATTTGTAGTTATTAACTTCTCTTGCCGCGCCAATTATTTTTGATTCCTTTGGGTAATCAGAAACAATAAAATAGGGGTCAACAGCTATACAATGCCCACCAACACCGCAACCAGGTTGAAGTATATTCACCCTGGGGTGTTTATTCGCAAGCTTTATTAATTCCCAAATGTTTATGCCGGCTTTGTCACATATAAGAGATAGTTCATTGGCAAAAGCTATTTGAGCATCTCTTGAAGAGTTCTCAACTAACTTACACATCTCAGCGGTACGTGCGTTTGTGGGATGTAAATTACCTTCAACAAATTGACTATAAAATGCTATTGAAGCCTCCGTAGATTTCTGATTAATTCCTCCTATTACTCTATCATTATGAACTAATTCATACATGATATTTCCAGGAAGTACTCTTTCTGGGCAATATGCAATATGAATTTTTCCTTCAATCTCAGGGCGGCTGGTAAAAATAAATTTTGCCATCTTTTCGGTGGTTCCCACTGGAGATGTTGATTCAATAATATATAAATCTCCCTCTTTCAATAAAGGAATAATTTTTTCTGTCGCTGCCTCGATATAAGAAATGTCTGGTTCATGATCTCCTTTGAAAGGTGTGGGGACAACAATAAGATATACATCACCTAGTTCCATTGAAGATTTTGCTTTTAGCATCCCATTTTGAACGACTTTTTTTACAAGTTCATTTAAATTTTTTTCAATAATGTGTGTGCGGCCATCATTAATTCTTTTCACTACTTTTTCATTAACATCAACTCCTACAACGGGGATTTCTTTTGAAGCGATGAGGGCAGATGTTGGTAGCCCTATATAGCCTAACCCTATTGTTACTACAGTCTTCATTTTATATTTTTTAAAAATTTTATTATTCTTACCGAAGCACGCCCGTCTCCGTATGGGTTGTGTAATTCGCTCATTTGATTATATCTTTCAGAATTGTCGAGAAGATCGATTGTCTCTTTTATAATGAGTTTTTTGTTTGTTCCAACTAAAAGCACAGTTCCTACTTCTACTGCCTCGGGCCGCTCCGTTGTATTTCTAGTAACTAAAACTGGTTTACCAAGACTTGGGGCTTCTTCTTGAACTCCCCCACTATCAGTGATTATAATTTTAGAACGATTCATCAGCCACAAGAAATCTGGATATGAAAGTGGTTCTACGAGTAAAATATTAGGCAAATTGGAAAGATGTAAGTTTACGGAGTCTTGCACTTTTGGATTTAGGTGAACAGGGTAAACAATTATTACATCATCTCGTTTTTGAGCTATTGTTTTTAATGCTTGGCAGATGTTTTCTAGTCCTTTTCCATGATTTTCTCTTCGGTGGCCTGTTACTAAAACAACATCCTTGTTATTATCAATTTTGAATTCAATTGATTTAACAAAATCGCTTGAATAGTTTTTAATCTTGTCAATACCTTGAAAAAGAGAGTCAATTACAGTATTGCCCGTAACTTGTATGTTTTCCTCTTTTATTCCTTCTTGTAAGAGGTTGTGTTTTGCTGTTTCAGTAGGTGCAAAGTGAAAGTCACATAGCCTTGACGTTAATTGTCGATTCATTTCTTCAGGAAAAGGCGAAAGTTTGTCATAAGTTCTAAGGCCTGCTTCTATGTGACATATTTTTGCGCCAAAATAAAAACTAGCTATTGAGGAAGCCATGGTGGTCGTTGTATCTCCATGCACAAATACAAAGTCTGGATTAAAATCTTCAAGTACATTTTTTAAAGACTTCATAATTTCAGCGGTAAGACTAAATAAATCTTGCTTTGGCTTCATTATGTTTAAATCATAAAATGGGACAATTTGAAAAAAGTCTAATACTTGGTCTAACATTTCCCTGTGTTGGGCAGTTATGCAAACTCGAGTTTCGAAAGAATTTAAATCATTGTAAAATTCTGTTATTAAGGGGGCCATCTTAATGGCTTCTGGCCTTGTGCCAAATATGAAAAGTGCTTTTTTCAATTCTATGAATTTTTTAGGGGATTCAATAAACTATCCTTTTTTGAAACAATAATTTGACTTTTATTGATTGGCCATGGTATTTCTAGTTCATCGTCATCGAATCGGATACCGGAATCTAGATCAGGCTTATATATTTGATCTACTTTGTAATGGATAATATTCTCTTCGCCTAAAGATAGAAATCCGTGAGCGAAACCTTTTGGAATAAAAAACTGCTTTTTATTATCTCCAGAAAGTATTATTGATTCCCATTTGCCGTATGTAGCGCTTTCTTTTCTCAAGTCTACGGCAACATCTAGAACCTCTCCTTTAATTACTCTGATAAGTTTAGTTTGTTCAAACGGTGGCTTCTGAAAATGAAGGCCTCTTAGAACCCCGTACGACGATTTTGATTCGTTGTCTTGTATAAAATGAATGTCTGGAAAATTTTGCTTAATAAATGATTCTTTGTAGGATTCCATAAAGTAGCCACGTTCATCCTCAAAAACTTTTGGCTGAATAATAACAAGCCCCTCTATTGAGGTTTTAACTATTTCCATTGTTTTGCTCTTTTAACAAGGTACTGACCATAATCGGTTTTTGATAGTTCTTTACCAAGCTTAATTGCCTCTCCCTTTGTAATAAATCCCTGCTCTAAACAATTCTCTTCTATACACCCTATCTTAAGTCCTTGACGTTTTTCAAGTGCTTTCACAAACTCCCCCGCCTCGGCAAGAGAGTCGTGAGTTCCTGTATCTAGCCAAGCATAGCCTCTTCCCATTACATTAACCATTAATTCAGAGCGATTTAGATATTCCTCATTAACTGTGGTGATCTCAAGTTCTCCTCTTGCTGATGGTTTAATGTTTTCTGCGATTTCAACAACTGAATTTGGATAAAAATAAAGCCCCACTACCGCGTAATTTGATTTTGGGTTTTTGGGCTTCTCTTCAATAGATAAGACTTTTCCATTATTATCAAACTCAGCAACGCCATAACGCTCTGGATCATTGACATAATAGCCAAAAACTGTGGCATTTCCATCAGACTCAACGTTTTGTTTTGCTTGCTTTACAAGCCTCTCAAAGCCATGCCCGTAAAATATATTGTCGCCTAATACGAGACAAACGCTACCATCTCCAATAAATTCTTTTCCAATTATAAAAGCTTGGGCAAGTCCGTCTGGTGAGAGTTGCTCGGCGTAAGAAAAGTCTAGACCAAGGGTTGAGCCGTCCCCTAAAAGTCTTTCAAAACCAGGTAAGTCATCAGGGGTTGAAATAATCAAAATCTCCCTAATTCCGGCTTGTATAAGCGCAGAGATCGGATAATAAATCATTGGCTTGTCATAGATCGGCAATAACTGTTTAGATACCCCTTTTGTAATTGGATAAAGCCTTGTTCCAGAACCTCCTGCTAGTACTATCCCTTTCATTCTTTGTATTGTTTGTTATAATAGTCTTGGTAAGAGCCTGTAGTGACATTTTCAAGCCATGCTGTGTTTTCTAAAAACCAGTCAATTGTTTTTGATAGCCCTTCTTCAAAAGTAACTGATGGGCTCCACCCTAATTCTTTATTTAATTTTGTAGCATCAATAGCATATCTTTTGTCATGGCCTGGTCTGTCCTTAACAAATGTGATTAGTTTTTCACTACTGCCATTTTCTCTTCCAAGTTTTTCGTCCATTTGAGCACAAAGAAGTTTAACTAAGTCTATGTTTTTCCACTCATTAAAGCCGCCGATGTTGTAGGTTTCGTTGTTTTTTCCTTTGTGGAAAATTAAATCTATTGCTTTTGCATGATCTTTAACATATAGCCAGTCTCTTGTATAATTCCCGTCCCCATAAACTGGTAAAGGTTTGCTGTTTAAAATGTTATTGATAAAGAGGGGAATGAGTTTCTCAGGAAAATGATACTCACCATAATTATTAGAGCAATTGGAGATTACGTAAGGTAAGTTATAGGTCTCACCATATGCTCTTACAAAATGGTCTGATGATGCCTTTGAAGCTGAATATGGTGATCTTGGGTCATAAGGAGAGTCCTCCGTAAATAGGCCCTCATCGCCAAGAGTTCCATAAACCTCATCTGTGCTGACGTTATAAAATCGTTTTCCTTCAAATTTTCCTTTGCATGACGATTTAAAAGCGTTCAAAAGATTCACGGTTCCTAGCACATTGGTTTCTAAAAAAGCGAGTGGGTCAGAGATGGATCTATCTACATGAGATTCTGCTGCTAAATGAATAACCCCGTCAAAATGATGCTTAGTAAAAATGCTGCTTATAAATTTTTGATCTCTTATGTCCCCTTTTATAAAGAAGTAATTGTCGTTATTCTCAACGTCTTTAAGGTTTTCCAAATTACCAGCATAAGTAAGAGCGTCAAGATTGAAAATCTGGTAATCAGGGTGATTCAATACAAATTGTCTCACTACATGTGAGCCAATAAATCCAGCGCCGCCTGTTACAAGTATTTTCATACAGTTAATTCTTGTTTAAGCATATCTAATAAACTTGACTTCCAATCTCTGATTTGAATGTTAAATGTGCTTTCAAATTTACTTTTATCAAGCAAACTATATTTTGGCCTACTTGCTTTGGTGGGATAGTCCTCAGTTTTTAATTGGTTGAGCTGAATAGTAATATTTGTCAGTTCAAAAATAGTTCTTGCGAATTCAAACCAAGAACAGCTCCCATTATTTGAATAATGAAACACATCTCCTTGGCTCCAATTGTAATTTTCTTTATTTAAAATGCTCAAAGTGTCCTTGGCTAAATCTTTGGCATAAGTTGGGGATCCGATTTGATCCGCAACTACACCGAGTTCCTCTCTTTCACTCCCTAGTCTAATCATCGTTTTCACAAAGTTGTTTCCATAGCTTGAATAAACCCAAGAGGTTCTAAGAATGATGCTTTTAACTTTTTGGTTTGCTAAAATATATTCCTCACCCTTTAGTTTTGATGCTCCATATACGCTATTTGGATTGGGGGTGTCTAGCTCAGTGTATGGCTCTTTTGAGCTTCCATCAAACACATAATCTGTTGAATAGTGAATAAACTTTGCGCCCACTGGTTCACATGCCTCTAGAAGGTTTTTTGTGCCCTCAGCGTTTACTTTAAAAGCAAGCTCCTCTTCATCTTCTGCTTTATCAACAGCTGTATAGGCGGCGCAATTAATTACTAAATTAAAAGTGTTTGATTTAAAATAACTCAAAACCGAGCTCTTGTTTGTAATATCAAGGTCTTTCTCAGAAAGAAATGTCCAATTAGAGTCAAATCCCTTTAAAGCTTCAAGCTCTGAGGCTAACTGACCTCCTTTACCTGTTACAACAACTTTCATCTGTTATTTTTAATCTAATTTTACCCACATTTTATCAGTATTTAATCTGAATGACCCTATAAAATTAAAGCTACATTCTTCAGGTGAAATAATTGATAAAAATGATTCGTCTTTCTTGTTTTTATATAAATGATAAGTCTCGCCTATTGTGGGTTCGAAACTAAATTTAGAATTATACACCAAATCGTTGTAGTTATAGTGTTGAATTAACTCTTCATATTGAGATCGTATCTCCTCAAACTTTGATTTGAGTTGGTTATTGACACGCTGAATACCATCATTTCTCCAGGTTGAGGTGTCGTGTGGTTTTATAGCAGGAGAGCCAACAGAAGATCCATATGGTTTTAAGGCAGCATCATATTGCTGAGTTTCTTCATTAAAAACTACTACATCTGGTTTTTTCTTTTCTGCAATTAATCTTTCTTAAAACGTGTAATTCGTTTATTTTCAACTACCGCTGGTAGTCTATATTTTCCACGGCTTCGCCATGGTGGGTCCCGCCACTTTTTTAACTTTTAATTTGTTTTTTTCCTTTATGATAAAGAGAAAGAAACGGTCATGCTTGCATTGGCTAGCTGCACCCAGCAATCATTACCTTTAATTTTTACAATCGTTCCTTTTTTTTGCAACACTGGAACGGTGATGTTGTTTCCAATTCGTATCTGAGAACCCTCAA
>Ga0233444_10001880_pt1 | contig 22902 bp, 23 predicted proteins | sample SI_124_October20_6_FD_182792 | JGI IMG/M metagenome (GOLD analysis project Ga0233444, IMG submission 182792) | Seawater microbial communities from Saanich Inlet, British Columbia, Canada - SI_124_October2016_10_MG | ecosystem: Environmental > Aquatic > Marine > Inlet | place: Canada: British... | reverse complement strand
ATTTGATATATTGATTGCTTTCAACGAACATGCCAATAATAAAAGTCAATTTTGTTAGCAGATGAAAGATTGTGATATGAGGCAATATCAAAAACTCGCAACAGTACAAAAACTGGCAATGACCCAGTTAATGCGAAACTCACTTGATTTGCTTCGTATGGGCCCAGAAGAAGTTATTGATGAAGCTGAAAGTGAAAAAAAGAGAAATCCATTTCTAAAAACAATCCCAAATATTTTACGTGGCGGTAGCGAAGCTGGATTTGATCCTAGCGAGGTTAAAGTTCAGGAAACCAATAGCATAATATTACTTAAACAGGTTTCTCTTATTCGAATGAGTCATAATCAGAGTCGAATTGCAGCTGAACTTGTTTATTGTTTGGATGAACGTGGATATATTTGTGACCCTGCAAGTGAGGTATGTAATTATCTAGGAGTTACCAAACAGATGCTTATGGAAGTTGTATCAATCCTACAGCGATCAGTTGAACCTGCTGGTGTGTTTGCATGGTCACTTAAAGATAGTTTTAAAATTCAACTTGAAGCTAAGAATAGGTATGATCCCATGATCGCAAAGTTATTGGATCGTCTTGATCTTGTAGCACATCAAAAAATCAATGATATTTGCTCTTTTTGTGAAGTGGACGAAGAAGACGCAGTCGAAATGCTGGATGATATCCGCTTGTTGTCCCCCGCACCATTGCAGCCAGTATCAGTAGGATCAGAAAGTTTGCGTTCAGCTGAGCTAATTTTTAGCTTAGATGATGATGGAAATGTCAGCGTACGGCTAAACGAAGCTGCATTGCCACAGATGCTGACGGATGACGCGCTATTCTCTACTATAGAAATGGCTGAAACAGATAAAAATGCAATGGCCTATTATCGAGACTGCTACAGGGGCGCAGCTGGTTTTATTATTGCAATGCAAAAGAGAGCAAACACACTTTTAAAAATCGGTGAAATGATTGCAAAAACGCAAGCTAAATTCATTAGAACAGGCCGTGATTTGGATAGAAATCCATTAACCATGGGCTGGTTGGCGGCTGAGATTGGGTTAAATAAAAGTACCATTAGCCGAGCATTGAATAACAGTATTTTTGATAGTGATCGTGGGCTTATTAAGCCTAGTGATTGTTTCGTTCGGCCTCTAAACGCTGAAGGAGTTAATCGAACTAGGGAGCAGGTTTTGCAGCGGTTATCACTTCTGATACGGACAGAAAACAAGATCAAGCCACTTTCCGATTATTTATTGGCACAACAATTAGAAACTGCAGGTTTTAAGATATCTCGTCGAACGGTTGCCAAATATAGAGGTCTGCTTGGCTTGCAGGGTGTATATCATCGCAAACAGAGCTCATAAGGACACAAAGCGTGGCCATGATTTTCAAAGAGTGTCGATAAGAATTAAATTTAAATAACTCATCAAGTTTTTCGCTGGCCTATGTAATCTATTTTCAAATATGGAAATATTGGTCGTGTGATGTCAAAGAAAATATTCCTAGCATAATATTTGAAAATGTATGCCACTAAATTGGCACAAACGTTGCTTGTAACAACATACGTAATAAATTGAAAGAAAAGCAGCAAGTGTTAAAAGTTGGAATTATTGCAAACCCTGTATCTGCTAGGGACATTCGCAGGATCATCTCTCATGCAGGGAATCTGCCTATAAATGATCGCGCTAATATTGTACTCCGTATTTTGACGGGGCTCTATTTGACTGGGGTTGAAGAAGTTTTGGTTATGCCTGAAGTTGGAGGTATACGCGCTCAACTTTTACGGACAATTGAACGTGAAACTAAAATGGGAAAATTTAGATTCCCAAAAGTTACTTATCTCAATATGCCTGTAACTGGCAAAGCTGAGGATAGCATTGAGGCTGCGCGGCAAATGCATGATCAAGGTGTGGGTGCAATTGTAGTTCTTGGTGGTGATGGTACCAGTCGAGTTGTGGTATCGGCCTGTGGCAACACACCTATTGCGGGGGTGTCTACTGGAACAAATAATGCTTTCCCAGAATTGCGTGAACCAACTGTTACTGGATTGGCTGTTGGTTTGGCTGTGACAGGGCAGGTACCTAATGAATACGCATATAGTTTTAATAAACGCATTGAAGTCTTGGTAAATGATAAGCGCGAGATTGCACTGGTTGATGTGGCTGTTGTGGCTGAGCGATATATTGGTGCACGCGCGATCTGGAAGACAGAAAACTTTCGAGATTTATTTGTGACGTTTGGTCGTCCAGATGGAATTGGAATGTCATCTATTGTTGGATTGCTGGCCCCCTTAGATCGTGAGACTGCTGAAGGGCGGCGTGTAAAACTTGTGCCTTTAGGGGAAGCTAAAGTTATATTGGATGCGCCAATTGCCCCAGGTTTGATAGAAAGTGTTGGTATCGGAGCAGTAGAAACCCTCAAGCCAAACCAGCATTACCTACCGAGTGTTTCGGTAGGATCATTCGCTCTTGATGGTGAGCGAGAGTTGACATTTAGTGAAATTGACGACGTCTCTATTAGACTCCAAACAGATGCGTTCCGCACAATTAATGTGCCTGATTGTATGGCCTATGCGGCCAAATTTAGGCTCTTAACCAGTAAGGCGAATAACCGCCTTGCACAGCTCAGTAAAAAAGGGAGGACCTCATGAGCAATCCATTCCCATTGGAAAAAAATAAGCTTTTAGAAGCCTATAGTCGAATGAAAACTATTCGTGAATTTGAGGAAAGACTACATGTTGACTTTGGTCGTGGTGATATTCCTGGATTCGTACATTTGTATGCAGGTGAGGAAGCTTCAGGTGTAGGAATAATGATGCACCTGGAAGATCACGACCGAATTGCTTCAACGCACCGTGGCCATGGTCACTGTATTGCCAAGGGCGTTGATGTTAAAAAAATGATGGCGGAAATTTACGGCAAGTCTACAGGTTCTTGTGCTGGAAAGGGCGGTTCGATGCACATTGCTGATCTATCTAAAGGAATGATGGGTGCAAACGGTATCCTAGGCGCTGGTGCTCCATTAATTTGTGGTGCTGCTTTGGCTGCGCAAAAACTTGGCCATGATGGTGTTGGTGTCACATTCTTTGGTGATGGCGCATCAAATCAAGGTACGGTCTTAGAATCAATGAATCTTGCGGCTATATGGAATTTGCCCGTACTCTTTATTGTAGAAAACAATGGCTATGCTGAAGCAACATCAGTTGATTATGCAGTAGCGTCAGATTCATTTGTGGATCGTGCAGCTGGGTTTGGCATGCCGGGAATCACAGTAGATGGCACTGATTTTTTTGCGGTCTATGAAGCCGCAGGTGAAATTATTAAACGAGCACGTGAGGGTGCAGGTCCTACATTGATGGAATGTAAAATGGTCCGCTTTTTCGGCCACTTTGAAGGGGATGCACAAACGTACCGTGCTCCAAATGAGAATGAAGATAACCGTGCGAATAGAGATTGTTTAAAAATCTTCCGCGCCAAAGTAATTGAAGCTGGTGTGTTGTCTGAAGCGGAGCTGAACACAATCGATGATGAAGTTATGGCGCTAATCGAAGATGCAGTTGAAGAAGCAAAAGCTGCACCGTTACCATTGGCTGAAGAACTAACAAATGATGTGTATGTCTCTTATTGATATGACACAAAAGAAAGGAAAATAAAATGGCACGTACATTAAGTATGAAAGATGCGGTCAACGAAGCAATTGATCAAGAAATGGGTCGTGACCCTACTGTTATCATGATGGGGGAAGATATTGTCGGTGGCGCCGGAGCAGATGGTGAAGATGATGCCTGGGGTGGCGTATTGGGTGTTACAAAAGGCTTGTTTGCTAAATACCCAAATCAAATGATTGATACACCTTTATCAGAAAGTGCTTATATTGGCTCAGCTATTGGTGCAGCTACATGTGGTTTGCGCCCGATAGCTGAACTAATGTTCGTAGATTTTTTGGGCGTATGTTTAGATCAGGTGTTTAACCAAGCTGCGAAGTTCCGCTATATGTTTGGTGGTAAAGCTGAGACGCCGGTTGTTATTCGGGCGATGTGTGGTGCAGGTTTCCGCGCTGCAGCACAGCATAGTCAAATGTTAACGCCTATCGTGACGCACATTCCTGGTCTAAAGGTGGTTTGCCCGTCAAACGCCTATGATACTAAGGGTTTGATGATTCAAGCGATACGCGACAATGATCCGGTCATCTTTTTAGAGCATAAAAACCTTTATGCGTCGGAATGTGATGTTCCTGAAGAGCCTTATGCAATTCCATTTGGTGAAGCGAACATTGCGAGAGAAGGCAAAGATGTAACTATCGTGACCTACGGATTGATGGTCCAAAAATCATTGGAAGCAGCTGATATGTTGAAAAAAGATGACATTGACGTTGAGGTTATTGATCTTCGAACATTGTCTCCAATTGATATGGATACAGTGATTGAAAGTGTTGAGGAAACTGGCCGTTTGGTTTGTGTTGATGAAGCAAATCCGCGATGTTCAATCGCAACAGACGTATCTGCGTGTGTTGCACGTGATGCGTTCAAAGCCCTTAAATCTCCGATTGAAATGGTGACACCACCGCATACGCCTGTTCCGTTTTCACCTTCGCTGGAAGACCTTTATATTCCATCGGCGGATAGGATCGCAGACGCTGTGCGCAAAACGATGGAGGCTTAATTAGATGAATGACCAAATCACTCCTATCCTTATGCCTAAATGGGGCCTGTCAATGAGAGTAGGTACACTGGCAGCATGGCATGTTGAAGTTGGTACTGAGATAACGCCTGGTGATGAAATCATGGATGTTGAGACTGATAAAATAGCAAATGCCGTAGAGGCCGCTGATGGCGGCCTATTACGGCGTTGTGTTGGTCAAGCTGGCGAGGTCTATCCAGTTCAGGCGCTCTTGGGTGTTATTGCGCCATCTGCGGTCTCTGACGCTGAGGTTGATGCTTATGTCGACGCTTTTGAAATGCCAGAGATAGACGAAGATGAAGACACTGGCCCTTCTTATGAATTTGCGGAATTAGATGTAGGTAAAATTCGCTACACAGAACGCAGTGGTGAAGGGATTCCAGTTCTGTTGATCCACGGTTTTGGTGGTGATCTTGACAATTGGCTCTTTAACATTGAGGCAATATCAGAAAAAGCATCTGTTTATGCGCTGGATCTTCCAGGTCATGGTCAATCTGTTAAAGCTATTTCAAACCCTAATCTTGAAACAATGGTTGGTGCAGTAATTCAATTGATGGATCATCTGAAGCTTGACAAGGCGCATTTGGTCGGTCATTCAATGGGCGGTCTGGTTGCTGCACAAACAGCAATCTCCAACCCAAATCGTGTTGCATCAATTAGCTTAATTTGTTCGGCTGGATTGGGTGAGAGTATAAATTCTGATTACATTGAAGGGTTTGTTTCTTCTGCTAATCGCAAAGAGTTAAAACCAAAGCTCAAGCATCTATTTGCTGATGATAGTCTTGTAAATCGCTCTATGGTTGATGATTTATTAAAATACAAACGCCTTGACGGCGTCCAAACGTTCTTGGATGGCCTAAAAGAAAATCTGTTTAGCAATGGTAAACAAAATGTGAATATTGCCGCTGGTTTGGATGCACTTGATTGTCCGCAACAGGTAATCTGGGGTGAAGCTGATGCTGTTATTCCAAAAACACATGCAAATAGGATTGCAGCTGCCACAGTTTCGGTCATCTCTGGGGCAGGACATATGGTTCAGATGGAAGAATCCTCTCAAGTTAATGATTTGCTAAAGGACATACTCTAACTCTCAATGGCGCGCCTGGGTATGATCAAGTGCGCCTGAAATTTCTATGGAGAAACATATATGAATACACATAAACAAAAATTGGATGACGCAAATAAACGATTGATGGGATTGTTTAAGGCTGATCAGAAATCAATGCTAGCCTTTAAATCTTTAAGCGATACGGTTGTTCGGGAAGGTAAGCTCTCAACTGCTATGAAGGAATTGATTGCGGTTTCGATTGCTGCTGCCAGAGGGTGCGATGACTGCATTTTATATCACATTGCCGAAGCTAAAAAGCATGGTGCTGATCGCAACACATTGGTTGAGGTTCTTGCTGTAGCAATTGAAATGTCAGGTGGTCCTGGTGCTGTTTATGCAGCTAAAGCATTGGATGTATTTGATAATTTATGAAGGGAAGTGACATGAAGATAGATAATAAACTACCAAGTTTTGGTAGCTAAGTGGCACAGTTTGGGCTGTAGTTGCATCAAAAATCTAAACAAAGTCGTGTTATAAAAATTATTATTTTAGAGATTTTTAATAAATAAGGAGATAAATTATGACGACATATCGCTGCAGTGCATGTGACATGGGTGTTGACGCAAGTTGCACTGACTGCAAAGTACCACTTGTGAACGACGATCTTACCTTAGATGATGGCACAGTTGTGCAGATATCAAAGTGTCCGAGATGCGAAGGTAAAATTAAGTCACCTATGTGCTGTGGAGTAGATATGACTTGTACAACTTGACATGGCGCTAGCAAAATAAACTGATATTGACGAGTTGAAATTTAAACTTTTCTACTTTGTAAAAGTGCGAGACTAGGGGAAAAAGGTATTGAATAAAAAGCGGTTACGACATCCTGAAAAAGCAAAATTAAATGTAAAAGCGCCTCTACCTAAGCCACCTTGGTTACGTGTAAAAGCGCCTACTGGTAAAACATTTAACCAGACTAAAGGTGAAATATCGGCTCAACGATTGGTTACTGTTTGCGAAGAAGCAGCGTGCCCAAATATTGGTGAATGTTGGTCAAAATCTCATGCAACTTTCATGATAATGGGAGAGATTTGTACAAGAGGTTGTGCGTTTTGTAATGTCGCTACAGGTAAGCCTGATGGTTTGGATGTTTTTGAGCCTGCAAGGATCGCTGATACAGTTAAGAAGATGGGTCTTAAACACGTTGTTATTACTTCTGTAGACAGAGACGATCTTGACGATGGTGGCGCAGAACACTTTGCGCGAACTTTGAAACTAATCCATCGAAAATCATCTAAAACTACAACTGAAATACTAACGCCTGATTTCCGTGTCAGCGACCCCTCAGCACTAGAAACTGTAATTTTGGCAGCTCCAGATATCTTTAACCATAATATTGAAACTGTCCCTCGATTATATCTAAAAATCCGACCGGGTGCGCGGTATTTTCATTCTCTATGGTTATTAAAGCGTGCTAAAGAGCTTGCACCAAATATAGCAACAAAATCTGGAATTATGGTGGGTTTGGGTGAAGAATTTGAAGAGGTATTACAAGTCCTTGATGATCTACGCGCCGCAGATGTGGATTTTGTTACAATCGGCCAATACTTACAGCCTACGCCTCATCACCATCCTGTAGTTAGATACGTTCATCCTGATGAATTCAAAAGGCTTGAAAAAGTTGCGATAGGCAAGGGGTTTTCTATGGTTTCGGCAAGCCCGCTTACGCGTTCAAGTTACCACGCTGCAGAAGATTTTGAGCGCCTAATGGTTGTGCGAAATTTAAAGGATCTCCACATAAAAACTAAAATAGCATAGCTATTTATATTATAGAAAGACCGCTAAATGTTTAAAAATATTTCTAACAAAAATACTGTTATTCTTCTCCGAGCATCATGTACTTACAACAACTTCTACCCCCTACTAAGGTGATAATCTAATGGCCAAAACTCAATTTGCTGTCCAGATGGGCATGGGAACAGACCTAAAAGGTCAGAACTACACTAGAGCTGCTGCATTGGCAGTCCATGACGCTTTACATCGAAATTTTCTGACAATGGGTGCTGCTTTTGGGTTCCCTTTGGAAGCGATGATTGTCGACATACGTGTTGGTGTTGGAAAACCTGAGTGTGTTGACCTTGAGGTTGTTAAGGCAGAGGCACCCGCTGGCACTGTGCATGCTGAGGCTGTCTTAGGAGGCTTAGATACCGAAATGATGGGACAAATGACTATAATAGCAAATGCCATAATTACAGTATCTTTTGATGTGGAGAAAACAGAATGAAACCATTAATCCTTGAACTCGGTATGGGCGCAGATGTACACGGTCACGACTATACAAAAGCATCATTGAGGGCGATTTCAGATGCTATTAGACATAGTTCGTTAACGCTATTTTATAGCTACAGGCACCCTTCTGAGATGCATATTGAGGTTAAAATTGGTGTACAAGAGCCAGATAAAGTTGATAAAAATGTAATTGCAAAGTCGTTGCCCTTTGGAGAAGTCGAAGTGACAGTCGTGAAAGGTGGTCTAAACGATACGGGCATGGGCGGTGCCGAAGATATCGCTCTTGCCTCTGTTTCGGTGAAAGCATGGCTGGATACAAACGATCATCCATTCAAATTATCACAGGCCTAACATTCATTTCACTTATATTACTTAATCGAATTGTCATAATAAGATATAATTATCACTTTGTGACCTATTAGATCTTCAGCTAATACTCCAAGATTAAAGTTTGGGAATAATAAAAGAGATTGGGGAGTAATGCTTTGAATTTCATCTAAGTGATTTGTGCTATTCTGGGCTAGATTGTGACTTTCACAAACGTAGTGAGCTAAATTGTGATTTATTGGGCCATTGATGCATGTGCCAATAAACATTGCACAATTTACTATTAAAATCTTATATTAGTTTGCGATTCCAACTAAAGATTTTAAAATTGACGTTCCAATAGTATACTTAGGATCAACCATATTTCCTAGACGTACCCGACCAGCCTGCGATAAAAACATATAGGCTTCTAACTCTTCGAAACCAAAATCAGCTGCAAGCCACCTGACCAGTTCTCGATATGCCTGACGGGTGGCATCTTCCATAGGCCTAGCCGAACCAATTGTCATGTAAAAATCTTTATTTTCCAAGCGAGGAGTTTCTATAGCCCAGTTTTTTATTAGATCAATTTGGATAGTTGTTGTAGTTGGATGCTCAATAGCTACTCCACTTAATTCACCATCACCTTGGGTGGCATGGCAATCACCTAAATAAAGATATGCTCCACGCAAATTGACTGGAAGGTAGATTACTGTGTCTAGACAAATATCTGGAAGATCCATATTACCCCCATAATAATCAGGAACAAGGGCACTTATAGCCTCTATTTCGGGTGAAGTTCCTATAGTTCCAATGAAGGGTTCATACGGAAGTGATATTTTGTTATTCCATTTAATACCTGTATTTACATCGATTTCAACCTTTTTTACTCTTTCTGGCAATGGTTTATTTAGTAGAGCGGTTTCAGCTGTGGCAACTAAACCTCCAAATTCTGGTATTAGTACGGTAGTGCCAGACGGTTCAGGTCCCCTTGGCCGAATATCCTCAATATAAACTGCTAAAGCGTCACCTTTTTCAGCACCATTAATGAAAATTGGACCATTTTGTGGATTCAAATAGGGAAAATTTAATATCTCAGATGGTTTATCTGTTTCTTTTTGAATTTTGCCTTCAAAAGCATCATGTGTTTCAAAGGTTATCCTCGCACCAGGATCAACTCTTAACTTTGGCTCAACGTAGGGTCCATAAACATAATAATACTCACCCTGGTCTTTTTCAGAAATAAAATACGTGTTATTCACATTACCTGATGCTACACCTTTTCTATTCATTAACGAATTTTTAATCCAAGACATACTATACCTCTCAATTAAAATAATTTCTATCAACAACATTCAAAAATCTATTACAAGCAACGTATATGCCAAGCTTATATTATTTAATTTTATTTGGGTATAGTGCATGATGTTAAGTGGTAAATTCTGGAGATGCCTCTAGGAATAGAAACTCACCACGAGGTTAATTTTTTCTTAACAATTTTAGCTACTTATGTCCAAAATTTCCTGGATATTAACCTGTATGAAGAAAATAGTGACAAAGTTATGTATAAGACTTTGGCATGACCGTTGCTTATTATAATTGTACTAACTAACTAAGTAAAATAGAGAGGGCAATCAATGGCTAAAATGATCCATTCAATGGTTCGAGTTTCAAATGAAGAACGATCTGTTAAGTTCTACAGCAGTGCTTTTTCTTTAAATGTAGTTGATAGACTAGATTTTGATGACTTTGTACTCGTTTATATGAGTAATTCAGAAACGGATTTTGAATTAGAACTAACGATCAACAAATCGCAAACTGAACCTTACAATTTGGGTGACGGTTATGGGCACATCGCATTTTCTGTAAGCGATGTTTCCGTTGTTCACGCTGATTTAAAAAAGGCAGGATTACTGCCGCGGGATCTGGTTGATTTTAAAAATAATGGTGAAACGATTGCTAAGTTTTTCTTTATTAGTGACCCTGACGGTTATGAGATTGAAGTATTGGAGCAGCGTGGTCGTTTTAAATAATGTGTAAGAGAAGCCAGGATTTATTAGTGATTTATTTTATCAAAATTAAATACATTAATTGAGAAAAGCTGTATTTTAGGAGGCTATTGTGAATAATTATGTAAATAACACCCCAAATGAGCAATTATTGCTCGTTAAAATGCTAAGAGTAATGTTCCCGCACAAAAACTTTTGTGATGGTCCTTATGAAGAAGCAGCCGAAGCGGTCATAAATGCTGCTAAATCGACGCCTGGCCAAGTGATTATTTTATATAATGGTTTAAGGGAACTGGAGACCAACTCTTTTTCCACCCTCGATGCTGTGGCGGCAACCACTTATCTAAAGGGCATAGAAAAGACTTCATTTTTTGCCAGTGTTCAAGGCTCAGGATTAGTTGCACTTTATAATAACCACGAAGTCTGGAAAAAGCTTGGATATGAGGGGCCTAGTTTTGATTCGGGGGGCTATTTGAACAGAGGTTTTAATGATCTGGACTGGCTGCCTGAACCACGAATAAGTGAATATGAAGAGGAAAATGATCAATGAAAAAAATTTCAAAAGATGAGAGTGTTGTTGTAATTGTTGGATCTGGTGCTGGTGGAGGCACTATGGCTTTTGAATTAACCAAAGCTGGTATTCCTTGTGTTGTACTTGAGGCTGGACCATACCTGAAACACGAAGATTATGTGAATGATGAGTGGGAAGCTTTTGGACAAATGGCGTGGTTAGATAGTCGCTCAACAAGTGGATCTTGGAGGGTTTCGAAAGACTTTCCTGAACTTCCAACTTGGATAGTAAAGGCGGTGGGCGGAACTACGACACATTGGGCTGGAGCAGTGCCGCGTTTTAAGGAGTACGAATTCAAGACTCTTTCAACATATGGGAAGGTTGATGGTGCAAATCTTCTCGACTGGCCAATCACCTTGGACGAGCTCGCACCTTATTATGATTTGGCTGAAATAGCGCTAGGCGCTACCCATCGACATGGAAGACCGCCTTTGCCCGCTAACAATAATTACAAAGTTTTTGCCAACGGCGCAATGGGTGTGCAGTATAAACATTACGCTACTGGGCCATATGCAACCAATGCAGAACCCTATGATGAGCGCCCCGGATCCATTCAGGACGGCTTTAACTTTCAAGGTGATAAAAACGGTTCCAAGTGGAGCACCTTAGTTCGCGAAATTCCAAGGGCAATAAAAACAGGCCTTTGTGATTTAAGACCAGAGTCTCAAGCAGTCCAGATAACTCATGATGCTGCAGGAAATGCTGATGCGGTACTATACTTAGATGCTGAAGGAAACTTGCATCGCCAAGCAGCTAAGGCAGTTTGTGTTGCGGGAAACTCTATCGAGTCACCCCGTTTGCTACTTTTAAGTGCGAGTTCAATGTTTCCGGACGGTTTAGCAAATAGCTCTGGCCAGGTTGGCCGAAACTATATGCGGCACCTCACAGGCTCTGTTTATGCTCGATTCGACAAGCCAGTCCATATGTACCGTGGGGAAACAATGGCGGGAATTATCGCAGATGAGCAACCACACGATCCCTCGCGTGGTTTTGTTGGTGGGTACTACATGGAAACTTTGGCGCTTGGCCCATCTTTTCTTGCAAGCTTTGCCGATCCTGGCGCTTGGGGGGCAGATTTTACAGAAATTATGGATGCCTATTCTCATACAGCTGGCATGTGGATTGTTGGCGAAGACATGCCACAGTCATCTAATCGTGTTACACTCTCAAGTTCGAAACGTGACAAATGGGATCTTCCAGCGGCTAATGTGCATTATGACGATCATAAAAACGATCTTGCTATGCGTGCGCATGCCTATGAAAAAGCAACAAACCTTTATGAATCAGTTGGTTCCACAGGTAGACAACTAACACCGCCCTATCCTTCAACACATAATCTGGGAACACTTAGGATGAGTGCAAACTCCGAGGATGGAGTACTTGATAATTATGGCCGTGCCCATGATGTCAAAAACCTTTTTGTCTCAGATGGCTCAGTTATGACTACTGGAGCATCGGCAAACCCAACACTTACAATTGTGGCACTAGCCATAAGACAAGCAGAATATCTAGTTAAGCAATTAAAATCTGGAGAACTTTAACTTTTATTTTATTCCTGTTAACATACAATTTGGACAGTAATCGCTGAACCAAATGGAAACAGTAAGTTTCAAAAATATATATTGGATCAAAGATATTATAATTTACCAATATCGTGCTCAGGGATAGAAACTTAGTGAGAAAATAGTATTACACAAAGAGAGTATAGTTTCAGATAAAGTTTTTGAAGTTATTTTGATAGGAGTGATAATATGAATAATACTAGATTGCATAAAGATCATGTTCAAGAGATCACTTCGATTCTTGATGGCAGGGCCTCGGAGCGAGACGATGTTGTAGTTCAATCGTGGCTTCGATGTTTAAATGATCACAGTCTCGATCCAGAACACAAGGGTGAAGCTCGAATTGTTACAACAAATATATTGAGGGAACACCAACAAGAATCTGAAGACCTTTTGAGAATATCACGGTTCGGTATGGAAGATTTATATAGACGCTTGAACACAATGGGTTATGTTTTGCTTTTGACAGATGCGAAGGGTGTAACAGTTGACTTCATCGGCGATGATAAAGTGGATCGCAAGCTGAAACGAGCTGGACTTTATATTGGATCTGAATGGAGCGAGAATAAAGCTGGCACATGTGGTGTTGGAGCCTGTTTGGCTACTGGAGAACCTATGACAATTCACCAGTCGGATCATTTTGATATTGCACACACATCGCTCAGCTGTACTGCGGCTCCTATTTATGACTCAAGCGGATCAATGATGGGTGTTTTGGATGTGTCCTTACTGATGTCGCCGTCAGAGAAATACAGCCAAGCGCTAACATTAGAAGTTGTCAAATCTTGCGTTCGTCGGATCGAATTAGCCAATTTGATGTCTACACGCAAATCTGATTGGCTTTTACGTCTGAATTCTTCGTCTGAATTTCTTAATGTAGATCCAAGTTGTGCTATTTCGGTTGGAAATAATGGTGAAATTTCAGGGCTGACACGTGGGGCCCATAAAATGATTGCTGAAAAGATGGGAAAAGATACGGAATTACCAGATGGTTTTATTGGTAAACCCTTTGAAGATGTCTTTAATTTTGATTTTAATGATTTGCCGTTTATGCTCGATGCAGAAACGCCTGGGGAGCAAGCATTGGAAATGCGGGGCGGAAAAGACGTAATTTTTGCCAATGTACAAGCGCCTTCACGGAAAAAAATTAAAAATACTTCTGGGTCAATTCCTACTGCTCTTCATAAGATTCATGGTGGTGATCCAGAAATGGAATCTTTGGCGGGAAAAGCGGCACGCATTGTGGATAAGCAGATTAGTATAATTTTACAGGGTGAAACTGGCGTTGGGAAAGAGTTTGTTGCAAAAGCTTTGCACGAAGCGCGAAAAAAAAGGGGTCCTTTCGTTGCAATTAATTGTGCGGCATTACCAGAATCATTGATTGAAAGTGAATTATTTGGTTATGCGCCAAATTCATTTACTGGAGCTCATTCTAAAGGTAAAATAGGACTAATTGAGAAAAGCAATGGTGGTACTTTGTTTCTAGATGAAATTGGTGACATGCCAATGACTTTGCAAGCTCGCTTACTCCGTGTTCTTGCAGAACGCGAAGTCATGGCTGTTGGTGCAACAAAAACAATGCCTTTGGATATCAGAGTGATATCTGCATCCCATAGAAATTTAAAAGAGTTAGTCGATAAAGGTCAATTTAGGCAAGATCTTTATTACCGGCTAAATGGTGTTGTTCTGTCAATTCCAGCCTTACGTAATCGGCACGATAAAATTTGGGTCATGCGGCAGATATCAGCCATGGTTTCCAGGGATTTTCAATTGAAATTCAGTAAAGATGCAGAGGTGGCTCTAAGAAATTATTCATGGCCAGGTAACATACGTGAGATGATAAACGTGTTTGAACTTTGTATTGCATTAAATGATGAAAATGTTGTTGAATTGGCTGACTTGCCTGAACATGTGAAGTATAGTGATGCTGCGCTACGATCAGAGTAGTTAATGTTTTAAGCATCAATTTTTCGATTGTGATGTGTATTTATGTAGACCAAGAAGATTATAGGACGATATTTTTTGGCTTAGAAAATTATGGGAAGTGGTATTGAGATAAATGCCAGACAGATTAGATATTTTTTGCGCCAAGTTACTGGTAATAAAACACACAATCAGAGGGTTTTCTTTATAGTGATTTAAGAGACATTTTTCTGTATTTCCCATAGTAAACCCAACATTAGATATCCAAGACAGCCTCAAAAAAAAATATATATATTATTTTGTGTAAAATTTGACACTGGCTTTTAAAATATTATTTTCCTAATTAAATCAAGTACTTAAATATATTGGCATAATCGTTGCTTGTTCCATGATGACAGCATTAAGTTGTCACACAGGGAGGAAATAATGACATCTAAAAATAATTTATTTAAAGCACCATCTAGGCGTGAGTTTCTAAAAACTTCAACAGTAGCTGCATCTGCGGCCAGTTTAGGCGGTTTAGGATCTTTTATAGCTGCACCAGCATTTGCCCAAAATTATTCATCTGGCATGACTGGCGGTCCTACAGGTTTTGATGGGGCAGAACGATTCCAATATAATGGCACAATGTCCGAAGGCCGCGCAATAGAAGGTATCAAAGCACTTCAGGCCGCTGGAAAAGCACCAAAAAAACTTTCAATGCTGCTAACTGATGGTGCTATTGGCCAAATTACTAAACCTTTCCCAGAGGGTGCACCATCTGCAAAAGAAGTATGGGAGAAAGAAACTGGAATCGAGATTGATATCATCGGTGCCCCAGCTGAAGACATCTTCAAAAAAGTTATGCAGGATGTTACGACTGGTAGTGGTACATTTGACATTTATACTGGACCTTGGAATTCAACTGGCGATCTGGTCGCATCTGGTGGTGCAGTAAACTGTTCTGAATATGTTGCAAAATATCAACCTGATTGGGCTGATCCAGAGCGCGGCACTCCAACACCAGAAATGGAGCAACTTCTTTATACATATGCTGATGACTATTATTCATTTTCTATGGATGGTGATTTTCAAACATGGTTCTACCTTAAAGGCATATATGACAGACCAGATGTTCAAGAATCCTTTTTAAAAGAAACTGGTAAAGTTTTAAAGACGCCTGATACCTGGGAGGATGTTGACCGCATTTCAAAATTCTTCACCGGTAAGGATTTTGGGCATGGAACCATGTATGGAAACGGTAATTTAATGAGCCCATTTTGGGGGCTTGCTACGTTCTATGCTCGTTTTGCATCGATGGATTTCCCAAATTTTCACTTCTTTGATGAAGATGCAAATCCAAACTTGAACACTGATTTGGGTATTCAGTGCGCTGAAGAGCATATTAGGTCATTTGAATGGTCACCACCGGATGCACTTACTTTCACTTGGGCAGAAGCTTACGCTACGATGTGGAACATGCAGTGTCCGCAAACTGCTATTTACACAAATCTTGTTAAATTTGGTGATGGATACAATCCGGATGGCTCTCCAAAGTCAAAAGCAACTGGTATGATTGATAGCCATTTACCCGTTGGCCGTCAGTTTGGTGATAAAATAAACAAGCGCTCTGTACTTTATTACCATATTACAGCTTGGCTCTCTAGCAAATCGGAATATCCGGAGGCTGCTTATTTGTTCATGCAATGGTTAAGCTCTACGCGAACTTATACTTGGATGGCAGGAAACCCAGGTGGGTATTTTGACCCGATGCAAAAGGCCAACTTTGCTGAACCTCTCGTGGCCCAATCTTACCAACCATATTCAATGGAAACTATACCGGCGACTATCGCACGCTCTGCACCTACGCTAAACTTTGCTGGGCAAACTGCGCTTGACAATGCATTGGATGAGGAACTGCAAGCCGCAATTACGGGCCAGAAAACCCCTAAAGAGGCTATGGATGCAGCGCAGAAAAAATGGGAACGGATTATTAAACGTCAGAAGCGTAACGGCATTGTCGAAGCTATTAAGGCAAGTCGATCCACTTGGCCGTCAATTGTTGATCCAGCCTAAAATATATCAAAGTCCTAGGCTGCAAACTTAGCCTAGGCAAATCAAATTATTTAAAAGGAGGAGAATTTCATGAAAGTATCTCCTAGCTCATTGGTGCTAAAGTATTTTTTTGTTTTATTTGCAAGTGCGATTGTACTATATCCACTTATATGGATGGTAACTATGGCATTTAAGCCATATCCAGAATGGACGACCGTAGCAGGATTGACTTGGTTACCTAAGAATCCAACGTGGCAAAACTTTGAATTCATATTTTTTGGTGAAGCAAAAGGTCTCGTTGTTAGTTTAGACCGTACAATCACCGGACCATTCATCGCAAGCTTAGTAACATCTATATGTGGAACCATTATAGCTGTTGTAGCTGGCACGCTCTCATCATACGCATGTGTTCGTTTCGGACTTGCTAAAACACTTCCTCTTTCTGTTTTACAATTGCGGCTTTTTCCACCTTTGGCTGTGATGATTCCCGTCATGGTAATGTGGGCGTTCCTGGGTGCTGTGGACACTTGGTGGGGACTTTCACTTATTTATGGGATTGTTACTTTACCATTTGCATTTTGGTTGATGAAAACTTTTTTTGATGAGGTTCCAATTGAGATTGAAGATGCTGCTCGTGTTGCGGGCTGCTCATATTGGCGCGTATTCTATCGTATTACACTACCAATTGTAAAACCTGGACTTGCGACCTGCGCCCTGTTTGTATTCATTTTAAACTGGTCAGATTATTTATTGGCACTTTTACTGACCCAAAAAGATTGGGTAACACTGCCAGTGTATATGGCTACTTTGACCTCGGCTATGGGTGGACAGATGTATGGAATGAAAGCTGCACTTGGTGTTATCGCAGCAATCCCTCCTGTTGTCTTCGGACTAATGATTCAGAAACATCTTGTACGTGGTCTAACATTTGGAGCTTTGAAGCAATGACTGATATTACAAAAGAGCCAGAAAATAGCACAAACAAACAAGGCTATTGGGCTAGCGTCGCACGTGATGGCAAAAAAATGGGTTTTTGGTTTATCCTACCAACGATCATACTTTTACTATTCATAGTTATTTTTCCACTTTTCATGCAACTCTATCTCTCGGTAACTTGGTGGACACCCCTAGAAGGTATTCCTTGGTATCGTGCTTGGGAGGTGTTTAGCTGGGGTGATAATTATGTATACCAATTTACCGACGAACGCGTTTGGGGTGCATTATGGCGTACAATTTTAATTATGGTTGTTGCAGTTCCAGCTCAATTTTTTCTTGGGATGTCATTGGCCTACCTATTCATGGACAACTTTCCAGGGCGTAAGATTTTCTATTCGATAATGCTGACCCCCATGATGATTGTACCTGCAGTAGTAGGGCTAATGTTTTACTTACTTTTTCAAGGTACGGGACCTATAAATGTGCATCTCGGATTACCAACGACGTTTTCATGGCTTACAGATGTTAACCGGGCAATGATTTCTGTTATAATCGCAGATGTGTGGCAATGGACACCTTTGATGTTTCTAATTCTTTTGGCTGGAATGCTTGGAGTACCCTCTGATCAACTAATGGCTGCAAAGCTTCTTGGTGGATCAAATTGGCAGAATTTTCTCAAAATCATCCTGCCACGTATGAAGGCAGTTATTATTATTGCATTGGTTCTGCGGGCAGTTGAGTGCTTCAAGATTTTTGATTTAGTGTATATCATGACAAAGGGAGGTCCGGGAGTTCAAACGGAAACTATCTCAGTGTTTCTCTACAAAATGACTTTTGGGGAGTTTGAATGGTCTTATGTGGCTGCTCTTGGCCTCACGATTCTCTTTGTCCTCAGCATACTTGCGGCTAAGGGCTTAGCTTATATCGCAAAGAAGGATGGTTAATAATGTCGTCAATACAAATAAATAATGTCACTAAACGTTTCGGCGATTTTACTGCTGTAGAAGACCTTTCACTTGACATAGAAGAAGGTGAGTTCGTTGCACTGCTTGGTCCGTCTGGTTGTGGAAAGACAACAACCATGAACATGATTGCAGGTATTGAAGATATATCCGAGGGATCTATTCTTTTTGATGGTCAGGACCTTTCCAGCACCAGAATTCAAGATCGAAATATTGGGTTCGTTTTTCAAAACTACGCAATCTTTACTCATTTGAGTGTCTATAGAAATCTGTCCTATGGCTTAGAAGTTAAAAAAATAAATAAAAGTGAAGTAGACTCACGTGTGCGAGCAATGGCAGATCGGATGAGCATTACGCACAGATTAGAACAACCTGCATCTAGTCTCTCAGTTAATGAAATGCAAAAATTGGCAATTGGGCGATCTGCCATTGTAGAGCCTAGAATCTTCTTGTTGGACGAACCATTATCAAATCTTGATGCAGGTTTTCGGGCCTATATGCGGGCTGAACTGAAGGTTCTTCAACATGAATTTGGTCAAACGATGATCTACGTGACTCATGATCAGATTGAAGCCATGAGCCTTGCTGATAAAATTGCCATCATAGATCAAGGCAAGCTGATGCAATATGGATCACCTTTGGATATTTATAATTCTCCTGATAACAGATTTGTTGCAAATTTTATAGGTAGTCCAGGAATGAACCTTATTGATGGCAAGCTTCGTGAAGAAAAAAGCCAGCTTAAGCTTATGGTCCATGGTGGTGCCGAGATACCACTCAAAGGTCAAGTGAAATCAAACTTCACAAGTGACGGTAGCGTGCACAGTGGTTCGTTTGGCATTCGTCCACAAGATATCTATTTTGGTGATAAGCGGTCGTCTAACGATATTGAGATGAAAGGGATTGTTGATGTGTTGGAGCGTGTTGGTCCAAAACGTATTGTACATCTGCAGGTATCTGAAACAAACTTTATCGCTTTTGATGATCAGGATCAATTGAAGTTGGGCGAAAAAGTGTCGTTCTTTTTGCCTTCGGAAAAAAGTATGGCATTTGATGAAGTTTCAGGTCGACGCTTGGGAGTAATTTAAGATGAACGCTATAAAAATTAAAAATGTAATTAAGACGTATCCAGAATTCACACTTGGTCCAATTAATTTGGAAATCAATAAAGGAGAATTTTTTGGAATATTTGGGCCTCCTTCGACAGGCAAAACCTCAATTCTTAAGCTAATTTTGGGATTAATCCAGCCGGATGAAGGTCAAGTAATAATTGGGAATCAAGACGCCAATGCAATGGGTGTTTCTGAACGTGGTATGTCTATGGTATTCCAGAATCTAGCATTATTTCCACATATGACTGGGCGTGAAAATATCATATTCCCACTTAAAGAAGGTGGTGCGTCAGATGAAGAAATATCGCAACAACTTGATATGGTATCTGATGTTCTTCACATAAGCCACATACTAGATAAAAATCCTGGTCAAATGTCAGGCGGTGAGCGCCAACGTATTGCACTTGGACGCGCTTTTGCTGCAAACAGCCATGCTATGCTACTTGATGAACCAATTGCAGCTCTTGATGCACGCTTGCGTGAAGAGATGCGTGTTGAATTGAAACGGCTTCAGCGAGAGAATAATCAAACATTTGTTTATGTGAGTCATGATGAAGAAGAAGTTATGGCCATATCTGATCGAGTGGCGGTCATTATTGATGGGAAAATTGCTCAGCTTGGTACTCCAGATGATGTTTATAGTCGACCAAACTCTATCTCTGTAGCAGAGGTTATTGGATCTCCCCCCATGAATTTCTTTGATGGTCAGTTTTCTGATGATAGCATGTTTATTAATATTAAAAGTCTAGGTGGGCGTTTACCAGTTGATGGGAAATTTAAACAGGGTAGCAAAGTCACGCTTGGTATTCGTCCAGAAGATATTTGGCTTACTCAAGATGGTGATAAATATGATTTTGAACTTTCAATCATATCGGTTGAGCCTCTGGGTGGATATACAATCCTGAACGCCCAAGTAGGCAACCAAATTATCAAAATCAGAGCGCCTGGTCAGGTGAACTTGGCCGAAGGATCAAACCAAAAGGTATCGTTCGATCAAAGACGTATTCATTTGTTTAGCACGAAAGGAAAGCGTTTGTAGAAATTGGTTCTGACCTAATTGCAGACAAATAAATATATTCCAAACTTTACAAAAATAAGATTTTTAAACGGAAAATTGTAAAGAAAACAATAATAATTTAAACAAGGAGAAAAACATGACTTTTCAATTTAAAGAAAAATACGGAAACTATATCGGGGGCAAATTTGTAGATCCTGTCGATGGAAAGTACTTTGACAATATTACACCTGTTAACGGCACGGTATTGTGTCAAATACCGCGTTCTAATGAAAAGGATATTAATCTTGCACTGGATGCTGCACATGCTGCAAAAAAAGCATGGGGGGAAACTAGTGTAACTGAGCGCAGCATAATCCTGAACAAAATAGCGCAAGTTATGGAAGACAATCTTGCCACCCTTGCTGAAGCCGAAACATGGGATAATGGTAAGCCAATCCGCGAAACGACAGCTGCTGATATGCCCCTTGCTATAGATCACTTTAGGTATTTTGGTAGCGTTATTCGGGCCCAAGAAGGTGCATTAAGCGAACTAGACGGAGATACAGTTGCCTACCACTTCCAGGAACCTCTTGGTGTTGTTGGTCAGATCATACCTTGGAATTTTCCAATTCTAATGGCGGTTTGGAAATTAGCTCCTGCACTAGCTGCGGGCAATTGCGTTGTGTTGAAACCCGCTGAACAAACACCTGCCTCGATTTTGGTTCTGCTTGAAATGATTGGTGATCTATTGCCTGCTGGTGTGTTGAATGTTGTTAACGGTTTTGGTTTAGAAGCCGGCAAGCCGCTGGCCTCAAGTACCCGTATTGCCAAAATTGCGTTTACTGGTGAGACGACAACAGGTCGTCTGATCATGCAATATGCATCGGCAAACATTATCCCCTGCACATTGGAATTGGGTGGTAAATCACCAAATATTTTCTTCAAAGATATTATGGATGAAGATGATGCATTTCTTGACAAAGCCATCGAAGGCCTGGTGTTATTTGCCCTCAATCAAGGCGAAGTCTGCACCTGCCCAAGCCGTGCGTTGATCCATGAAGACATCTACGACGAATTTATGGCGCGTTGCTTGAAACGCATTGAGGCAATTGTTCAAAGCGACCCGCTAGATCCAAACACAATGATTGGTGCGCAGGCATCAAGTGAACAATTCGAAAAAATCTTATCTTATATGGATATCGGTATAAAAGAAGGTGCAGAGTTATTGATTGGTGGCGGTGCTGCTGAAACAACAGGTAATATGGAAGGTGGTTACTATATTCAACCGACTGTATTCAAAGGCACAAACGATATGCGGATTTTCCAAGAAGAGATTTTTGGCCCTGTTTTGTCGGTGACAACATTCAAAACTGACGAAGAAGCTTTGGAAATAGCCAATGATACGCTTTACGGTCTTGGTGCTGGTGTTTGGAGCCGCGATGCGAACACATGCTATCGCTTTGGTCGTGCTATCGAGGCTGGCCGTGTTTGGACAAACTGTTATCACGCCTATCCAGCGCACGCAGCATTTGGTGGTTATAAACAATCAGGTATTGGTCGTGAGAACCATCTGATGATGCTCGGTCACTATCAGAAGACAAAGAATCTTTTGGTCAGCTATAACCCGAACAAACTTGGATTCTTTTAAGATATAATTTGCAACTGGGTATGCAAACTTTGTATACCCAGTCCACTGCCAAGGAGAAAGTTATGTTAGACCAAGTTGAAGCAACTGCTAGTGCCCTAAAACTAATAGAAGAAATCGTCTCGGACCACGGTCCGGTGATTTTTCACCAGTCTGGCGGCTGCTGTGATGGCTCAGCGCCAATGTGTTTGGCGATTGGCGACCTGATGATTGCTGAACATGATGTGCTGATGGGAGAGATTGGTGGTGCACCATTCTATATTGGTGGAGCACAGTATGAAGCGTGGAAGCATACGCGATTGATAATAGACGTCATCGAAGGTCGTGGTGGAATGTTCTCTCTAGACAATGGTCGTGGAAAACGATTTTTGACACGATCAGACATCTGCTTGCCTGAATAGTCCTAAAGCTAGCATTAAATGGCTACGATATGTGCGTTTTGCTTATTCCCAATTCTCAAATTATAATGTCGTGGGCTGATATCTTGCAGATTTCACTTGGCTCAATCAATGCTAAAATCCCAAAATAATGATTATCAAAACCTTCCCATCGAGAATGCTAGCTTAATGAAATTCAGAGATCTAAAATTGACTTTTCTTAAAACCAAAACTTGCGCTGCTAGTTAAACCAAAGAAAGAACACTCAAATGAACCAAAAGCCAACATCCCCCCATTTGAATTTTGCGGTCAACACGCATGTTAATGCGGCCAAATATGATGAAATGTATGATGCCTCTATCGCAGATCCAACGGTATTCTGGGCTGATCAAGCTAAGCGCGTGGATTGGATAACGCCTCCAACCAAGATCAAAAATGTGAGTTATGCGTACGGTGATGT
>Ga0233444_10001878_pt1 | contig 22938 bp, 23 predicted proteins | sample SI_124_October20_6_FD_182792 | JGI IMG/M metagenome (GOLD analysis project Ga0233444, IMG submission 182792) | Seawater microbial communities from Saanich Inlet, British Columbia, Canada - SI_124_October2016_10_MG | ecosystem: Environmental > Aquatic > Marine > Inlet | place: Canada: British... | reverse complement strand
ATCCAATCTCCATATCCTCCAAAAGCTCCTTTTTTACCATTAGGTTTAAACTCAGAGTCTTTAACATGAAATGATTTTATAAATTCATGGTAGTGGTCTATGTAAGTTATGTAATCTAGTTGTTGAAGAACAAAGTGACTTGGATCATAAAGTATATTAACGCGTTTATGATTCCCTGTAGCTTCTAAAAATCGCTCAAAAGTTACTCCGTCATGTAAATCTTCCCCCGGATGAATTTCATAACACAAATCAACTCCATTGTCTTCATAAACATCTAGTATTGGAAGCCATCTTTTTGCTAATTCTTCAAACCCCATTTCTACCAATCCTTTTGGTCTTTGTGGCCAGGGGTGCCAAGTGTGCCATAGCAAGGATCCGGAAAATGTAGCGGAAACATTTAGACCTAATCTGCGACTTGCTATTGCAGCTTTTTTAACCGTTTCAATTGCCCATTGCGTTCTGGCTTTGGGATTATTTTTATAAGCATCGGGCGCAAAGTTGTCAAACATTAGATCATAAGCAGAATGAACGGCAATCAGCTGTCCTTGCAGATGTGTTGAAAGCTCGGTAATTTCTAATCCATATGAATTAACTTTTCCTTTGAGTTCGTCACAATAAGTTTGACTCTCAGCAGCTTTGTCTAAATCTATTAAAAAGGTTTCCCAAGTAGGTATTTGAATTCCTTTATATCCTAAATCTGCAGCCCATTTACACATTCCATCGAGTGTATTAAAAGGCGCTTTTTGGTCTACAAATTGAGCTAAAAATATAGCAGGTCCTTTAACTGTTTTCATAACTTATTATTTTATAAATCTACCCAGGTATTTCCATTAGCATTGGAGTCTAAAACTTTCTCTATGAAAAGCATGCCCCTAACTCCATCATGAAGTGTTGGGAAAGCCCCTTCGTGATGTTTTTCATTTCTAAGTGCTTTGGCAACTCCGTTATAAATGTTACCCATAGAATCAAAAATCCCTTCTGGATGTCCGGGTGGAATTTTACTGCTTTCTAAAGAAAAATCTGAAAGATAACTATGTCCTGGTTTTAGAACTTGCATGGGGTTTGTTTCTGTTAAGTGAATGAGCTCATTAGGATTTTCTTGTCTCCACTTTAAACTCCCTTCGCTTCCATAAATTTGAACGGTAAAGTTATTTTCTTCTGCGGTAGCAATTTGACTTGCTCGAATTACTCCTTTACAATATTCAGACATTCTAATTAGAACAGTTCCATCTATATCGAGAGGATTATCTTCGTAGAGATAGTTTAGGTCGGCGAGGAGTTTTTTTACTTCCATTCCGGTCACATATTCCAACATGTCGAACGCATGGGTTCCAATATCTCCAATACAACAACTCAACCCTCCTTTTTTAGGATCTAATCTCCATACTTTAGAGCGCTTCTCAGAGGAGTGAATTACAGGATTTATCCACCCTTGATAATATTGTAAATCTACTTTTTGAATGGTTCCTAAGACTCCTTTTTTAATCATGTCTTTCATTTGGCGAACCATTGGATAACCCGTATAGGTATAGGTTACAGCAAAGACAGTTTGTTTTTCTTTCTGAAGTGCCTCAAGTTCTAGGGCTTCTTTATAAGTAGTCGTGAGAGGTTTTTCACAAATGACATTGAATCCACTTTCAAGTAGTTTTTTTGCCATGGGATAATGTAGGAAGTTTGGTGTTAAAACCGATATTACTTCCATGCGTTCCTCTTTGGGTAGCTTTAATTCTTCTTCAACAAGAACGTCAAAGCTACTATAAACTCTACTTAAAGGCACTCCTATTCGAGTTGCGAAACTTTTATTTTCATCTTCATTTGGATTAAAACATCCACCAACAAGTTCATAGCGATCGAACATATTGGATGCGATCCTGTGAACAACTCCAATTAGGGAATCTCCTCCACCCCCTAAAATTCCTAAGCGTATTTTATTACTCAATATTATTCTTCTTTAAGTTCTATTTTTTCATCTTTAAAAATCACCATAAATAACACCATTACCCCAAGAGCAAATGCTGCTGGGATCAACCATATAACTTCCCAATTATGAGACTCGTCAGCAAGTATATATTGATCTGAAATTTCACCAGCAACCCAAAAACCAACTAACATACCCACTCCATAAGTTGCTAATGTGATGAGTCCTTGCGCGGCACTTTTAACTTTTTCCCCGGCTTTAAAATCGGTATAAATTTGACCTGAAACAAAGAAAAAGTCATAACATATTCCATGTAAAGCAATTCCAATAATCAACATAAAAGTTAACTCTCCTGCATTCCCATAGGCAAATAAGGCATAACGTATTGCCCATGCTAACATCCCGACTAAAAGTGTTTTTTTAAATCCAAATTTCTTAAAAAAGAAGGGTAGTAAAAGCATGAACAAGACTTCGCTTATTTGACCCAATGTCATTTTACCTGTTGGATTTTCCATCCCCAATTCTACTAAAAATGGATTTGCTTGCTGGTAATAAAATGCAAGTGGAACACAGATTAGAATTGAAGTTATAAAGAACATAAGAAAGTTACGATCTTTTAAAAGTTTTAATGCATCCAATCCAAGAATATCACTCACACTAATCGCACCTTCTGATTGTGTCGGAGGAGTTTTAGGGAGAGTGAAGCTGATGATTCCTAGTGCCAAAGAGGCAATTGCTACCATGGTAAAGGTATTGCTTAAGGCACCTTGACTGATTGATTCTGTCGAATCCCATTGGAAATAACTAATTAATAATCCCGCTATAATCCATCCGATAGTTCCAAAAACACGGATTACAGAAAATTCTTTTGCTGGATCTTTCATTTGAAAGAAGGAAACAGAATTTACTAATGCAAGGGTAGGCATATAGGCTACCATATAAGCAAAAACCAAAGGATAGAATGTTTCAAAAGAAGTAGCTTGAGACATTAAGTACATCAATGCAGCACCAATTAGATGTAATACTCCTAATATTTTTTCAGCATTGAAATAACGATCTGCTATAAGTCCAATAAAAAAAGGTGCAATTATTGCTCCCCAAGACTGAGTTGAAAAAGCCATTCCTGTTTCTGCTCCCGTCGCATTTAAATTATTTCCTAAAAAAGTTCCTAAGGTCACAAACCAACCTCCCCAGATGAAGAATTGTAGGAACATCATTAACGATAATTGAAATTTAGTACTTGTATTCATTATAATTGAAAATTAGTTAGCTTAATTCTTTTGCAGATTTTATTAAAAGGTTTTTAGTTGCAATTATTCCTTCCTCTTCAGTTAATTTTTCACCTTCATATTCAACCCCAATATAACCATTAAACCCTGCGTTTTTAACAATTTGAAGCATTTGTTTGTAGTCTGTATTTGTTTCGTTCCCTAGAGAATCAAAATCATGTGACTTTGCACTTACTGCAAATGCACGAGGCATCAGTTCCTCTACTCCCTTGTAACGATCGTACTCTGCCACGCATTTAGCTTCCCATCGCGCTCCACCTTCACGCTCTAAACAGAAGTTTCCAAAGTCTGGAAGTGTTCCACAATTTGGTAGATTTACATCGTTTATAACTTGCATAAGTAAGCCAGCGTCTGAGGATAAATATCCGTGGTTTTCTACCAGAATTTTAATGTTATGTTTCGCTGCAAAAGTTCCAAGAGCTAGAAGACTTTCTTTTGAGTATTCTGCCCAAGCTTCTTTGTTGTTAATTCCAAATAAATTAATACGAATGGAATGACAACCCAATGCAGCAGCTGTTTCAACCCATATTTTGTGATTTTCAACTCCTTGATTTCTTTCGGATTTAGATTTAACCGATAAATCACCTTCATCATCAATCATAATCAATAGATTTTCCAGTCCATTATTTTTAGCTTTTTCATTGCTTTGAGTAATGAATTTTTTATGAGCAATAACTTTGTTTTCTGCTTTTGTGACGTCAGTGTATAATTGGCTTACATACTCCAAACCTTCAAAGCCATACTCATGTGCTTTTTCGGCAAATAAATAAGGGTTCATTCCGCCATCTCGAATAGCCTTATTAAGAGACCATTGTGCCAGAGATAATTTAAAGAAAGGCTCTTCCGATAACATTCCTCCTTTTATATCTTGTTCTATAAATAAGTTTTGAGCGGCATATGAACCGACTGTGGAGAGTCCAAATCCTGCTAAGGCACTGTTTAGAATAAAATTTCTTCTTTTCATATGGTTGTTATTAAAGCGTTGTTTTTTTAAATAGCTTTTACTTTAAAAGTAGTTTTTTCAATGGGATCCAATTACAACCTAAACTAAGGTTATTCATTATTTAAAAGGTTTTTTAACTCTTATGATTGCATTATTTTAAAACGAAAACGTTTTAAATTAATTTATTGTTTAAATCTAGTCTAAAATATGATAAATTGATAATCTTTGTAACTATATTTAGAGAATATCAAAAATACTTTTGAATGAATACAAATAACAATATTACTGAATTCGACGCAATTGTTGTTGGAACTGGAATAAGTGGTGGATGGGCTGCAAAAGAATTGACTGAAAAAGGATTAAAGACTCTAGTTCTTGAGCGCGGAAGAATGGTGAAACACGTTGAGGATTACCCTACTATGAATAAAGATCCTTGGGATTATCCTAATGGAGATGTAATTACTCAAGAGACAAGGGAACGTCAACCAAAACAAAGTAGAACTGGATATACAACTAGAGAATCCACTAAACATTTTTTTGTCGATGACGTAGATCATCCATATAACGAAGTTAAGCAATTTGACTGGTGTCGTGGATATCACGTTGGTGGAAGATCATTAATGTGGGGTCGTCAAAGCTACCGTCGAGGTGATGTAGATTTCGAAGCAAATGCAAAGGAAGGGATAGCTGTTGATTGGCCAATTCGATATGAAGATATTGCTCCTTGGTATAGTTATGTAGAGAAACACGTTGGTATCTCAGGGGAAAGTTTATCCTTACCGCAAATGCCGGACAGTGTGTTTTTGAAGCCTATGGAACTAACTTGTGTTGAAGATCATTTGAAAGGATCTATTGCAGAAAAATATACTGACCGATTACTCACAATAGGTCGTGTTGCCCACATAACAGAAGGTACAAAACCAGGTGCAGGTCGAATTAATTGCCAGTTTAGAAATCGCTGCTCTAGAGGATGTCCTTTTGGGGCTTATTTTAGCAGTAACTCTTCTACATTACCTATGGCAGAAGAAACTGGAAATATGACTTTGAGACCAAACTCAGTTGTTCATGAAGTGTTGTATGATCCAGAAACAAAACGCGCCTCTGGAGTGCGAGTAATCGATGCGGTTACTAAAGAAACAATTGAATTTAAAGCAAAAGTTATTTTCTTGTGCGCCTCTGCAGTTGCAAGTACTTCAATTTTGATGCAATCAAAATCAGAATATTTTCCAAATGGAATGGGGAATGCTTCAGGTGAATTAGGGCACAACCTAATGGATCACCATTTTCAAGTTGGTGCTCAAGCAGATGTTGAAGGTTATGAGGATAAATACTATACCGGAAGAAGACCTAATGGAGTATTTATACCCCGTTTTAGAAACCTAGGAGGTTCATCGAATCAAAAAGACTTTTTAAGAGGATACGGATATCAAGGTGGTGGAAGTAGAGGTTCTTGGACCGAAAATGTAAAAGAAATGGCATACGGGCCAGAGTTTAAAGAAGCTATTCTTAACCCAGGAGGTTGGACTGTTGGTCTGAATGGATTCGGAGAAGTATTGCCTTATCATGAGAATAAAATGACTTTAGATTATAACAAGCTAGATCAGTGGGGACTTCCAACAGTTACTTTTGACGCAACAATTCGTGAAAACGAACTCAATATGAGAAAGGATATGCAAAATCAAGCAATGGAGATGCTAGATAACGCTGGTTTTAAAAATGTTTCAGGATATGATAATGAATATCACTTAGGTCTTGGAATTCATGAAATGGGAACAGCAAGAATGGGACGTGACCCTAAAACGTCAGTTTTAAATGCAAACAATCAGTTGCACGAAGTGCCTAATGTATTTGTTACCGACGGAGCTGCAATGACTTCTGCAGGTAATGTAAACCCATCTTTAACTTATATGGCTTTAACAGCCAGAGCAGTTGATTTTGCAGTTAATGAATTGAAAAAAATGAACTTATAAAGATTAGATCATGCAAAGAAGAACCGCATTAAAAAATATTGGATTATCCTTAGGGGCACTAACACTTAGTTCAACAGTCGTTGGGCTTTTTGAAAGCTGCCAGACTGGAACTGCTGCATGGCAACCAGAATTTCTATCCTTAGAACAAGCCGACTTACTTGATAAAATTATCGATGTAATTTTACCAACCACTGAAAATGTTCCTGGAGCTAAAGACCTCAACCTTACTCAGTTTTTAGATGGATATATGGCAAAAGTTTCAAGTCCAGAAGATAAAGAATTTACTCTTCTCGGACTGCCTTTAGTTTCAAAGTTAATGTTTGAAGCTTCTGGTAAAAGTCAAGTTTCAGAATTGACAAGTCAAGACATTGATGGTCAATTGAATCTTTTTTTAAGAGCTGACCCAGCAATAAAAGAAACACGTCAGAACGATTTAAACAGCTGGGTTGAGGCTATAGAAAACGGGGAACAAATTTCTGTTCCAGAAGAAGGCGTTGTACATTCATTGCTTAATAGCATCAGAGATTTGTCTGTATTTGCCTTCAAAAACTCCGAATTAATCGGCGAAACAGTCTTAGCGTACAGCCCAGTCCCAGGAGAACAGAGAGGTTGTGTAGATGTTAGTGAAGCATCTGGAGGTAGAGCTTGGTCTTTATAAAGTTCTAAAATATTCTGCAATCGATCGCGCTTCCTCTTTTGTGAGGTTTTGATTGATCATTTGAATGTTGTTGTATTCTTTTAATAAAGCTACAGCTGTAACATCTTTTTTAAGCATTTCGGTTGGGTTCAGCATAATGTTCATCACCCATTCAGGTGCACGTCTTTCATAAATACCCTTCATTGCAGGCCCTATAAGTTTTTTGTTAGGTTTGTGACAAGCTGTACACTTTTGTTTAAAAGCTGCAGCACCTTTAGAAGCGAGTTCGTTGTCTATACTTTCATTAAATTTTATTGAACTTATTGGACCAATTCCCTTATTAGATAAATCTATGGGTGTAGTTTTTTTATCGGTAACTGCTTTAGTTTTTTCATTTTTGGTACGATTGTATTCAAATCCTTTTTTCTTTTCTTCTCCACTCCCACAAGATGCAAGGGTAGCAATAAAAATTAGTATAATTACTTTTTTCATTTCATGTATTTATATTTTAAATTTATGAAGCATTTATATGTTTTCCAAGTATTTATGAATATTAATAATCTTATCAATTAATGGATAGTTTAATTTTAATCATATAATGTTTTTTGTTTTTTAAATTTTGGATCACTAATTCATTTTTTATTAAAAAGTATTTTTAACTTTTAAAATACAATTAATAAAAATTATCACCCTATATTTTAATATGTAGCATAAATTACTTGAAATCAGACATTTAATATTTTAAATAAATTACTAACATTTAGTTGCGCATACTTTGCAACTATTTTTGTTATGGTTTTTTATTAAATTTTTTAACTTTGCCCTTGTATAATATTTATTATGATCTATTTTAAAATTAAAAGGTTTTTTGATTTGATTTTTTCTGTTTTAGGAATAATTATTTTTTCACCTTTAATTTTGTTGTGTTGCATTTTAATCATGCTAACAGGAGAGCTTTCTCCAATTTACCTTAGCAATAGGGTGGGTAAAAAAAATAAACTTTTTAAGATATATAAGTTAAAGACCATGCGAGATATAAAGCATGAACCAACCCATCATTTTACAGACCACAACGATTCTAGAATTACATTTATAGGTAAAATACTTCGGGCTACTAAACTTGATGAATTGCCACAATTTTTTAATATACTCTTTGGAGATTTGTCTTTTGTTGGACCTCGGCCACAAGTACCTGAAATTTATGATAAATACGACGCAGAAACCAAGGCTAGTTTAAAAACCATAAAACCTGGTGTAACTGGTTTAGGGTCCCTTGTTTTTAGAAATGAGTCTCAATTACTCGAGCAGGTTGAGCCAAATGATCGTGGAAATTTTTATGACAATACAATTGTTTATTCTAAAGGAAACATTGAAAAGTGGTATGTAAAAAATAGAGGTTTTATTCTAGACGCTAAAATTCTAATTTTTACACTTATTATTTTATTCTTCACCAGAGCAACTAAATTTATTGATTATTTTATTGGCATTCCTTTTTCAGTAGTTGAGAATAAAGGGGATATCTAGATTCAATCATTTATCTTTACATCAAATTTTATTTTTTAAATCAAAATATTTAACTGAACTATGTTATTTGAATCCTTTGCTGTAATTAATTGGATTTATTAAGTAATGTGGTAAGACTACCGGTGGTAGTCGAGAAAAAAATAAGTTATGAAAGTAGGAATTACCTTTTCAACCTTTGATCTTTTTCATGCTGGGCATGTAAAGATGTTAGAAGAAGCAAAACGCCAGTGTGATTATTTAATAGTTGGTTTGCAGTTAGACCCTTCGATTGATCGCCCTGAGAAAAATGGGCCTTCACAGTCGATAATAGAGCGTTATATTCAGCTTAAAGGGTCTAAGCATGTAGATGAGATTGTCCCTTACGTATCTGAACAAGATTTGGAAGATATCTTGCGTTCTTTCAAATTGGATGTGCGCATCATTGGTGATGAGTATAAAGATAAAAAATATACAGGAAGAGATTATTGTGAAGAAAAAGGAATAGAACTCTATTACAATGCTAGAGATCATAGGTTTTCATCGAGTGGACTTAGAAAACAAGTGAGACAAGTAGAAGAAAATATGGAAGATTAATTTGTATATAAACTTTAAATAAAAGATATGAATAGTATAAAAAACATCTGTTGTATTGGAGCTGGATACGTAGGTGGTCCAACAATGGCGGTAATTGCTAACAAATGTGAAGATATTAAAGTAACCGTTGTAGATCTAAATCAAGACAGAATAGATGCATGGAATGGTGATGTTAATTTCTTACCAATTTACGAACCTGGTCTGGCATCCATAGTTGAAAATAATCGAGGTAAAAATTTATTCTTTTCAACAGAAGTAGATAAAGCCATATATGAGGCTGAATTAATCTTCATAGCTGTCAATACTCCCACAAAATTAAATGGAGTTGGGAAAGGAATGGCAGCAGATTTAAAATTTATTGAGCTTGCTGCTAGACAAATAGCTAAGGTTTCTAAATCAGATAAAATAATAGTTGAGAAATCAACTTTACCTGTTCGTTCAGCTGCGACCCTTAAAACAATTTTTAATGAGACTGGTAATGGAGTTAATTTTGAGATTCTATCTAATCCGGAATTCTTAGCAGAAGGAACTGCAATAAAAGATTTGTTAGAGTCAGATAGAATATTAATTGGTTCTAATTCAACAGAATCTGGACAAATTGCATCTAATAAACTTGAGGAAATTTACGCAAATTGGATTCCTAGAGAAAAAATTATAACAACTAATATTTGGTCATCTGAACTATCAAAATTAGTTGCAAATGCTTTCTTAGCTCAACGTATTTCATCTATAAATGCAATTTCAGCACTTTGTGAAAAAACAGAAGCTGACGTGACTCAAGTTGCCTTAGCAATTGGTAAAGATTCTAGAATTGGTTCTAAGTTTTTGAAAGCATCTGTAGGTTTTGGCGGAAGTTGTTTTCAAAAAGATATTTTAAATTTAGTTTATTTATCTAATTATTATGGTTTACCTGAAGTTGCAGAATATTGGAGTCAAGTAATTAAAATGAATGATTACCAAAAAAATCGTTTTGCTGACAAAATAATCTCCACTCTTTTTAATACTGTAACTGGAAAGAAAATTTCATTTTTTGGATGGGCTTTCAAAAAAGACACAAATGATACAAGAGAATCTGCCGCAATTTATATAGCGGATAGACTTCTCGACGATGGTGCAGAAATACATGTCTATGATCCAAAGGTCGATAAAAAAAGAATAGAGATGGATTTAAAAGAATTATGGGAATACCGTGGTATGAATTCAGAACAAATCAATGATAAAATAAAAGGAATTGTAGTGCACCAGAACTTTACCGATGCTGTTATAAATTCTCATTGTATTACGATTTTAACAGAATGGGACGAATTTAAAGAATATGATTGGAAAATTATTTACAGTAAAATGATGAAACCAGCATTTATCTTTGATGGCAGAAAAATATTAAACAGTAAAGAATTACTTAAAATTGGTTTTGATACATTTGAAATTGGATCAGTTTAACAAAATAATATATATATATGAAAATAGCATTAATTACAGGTGTAACGGGTCAGGATGGAGCTTACTTAAGTGAATTCTTATTAAAAAAAGGATATCAGGTGCATGGTTTAAAAAGAAGATCTTCATTATTTAATACAGCAAGAATAGATCACTTATATCAAGATCCTCACCTAGATAATAGAAACTTTTTTCTACATCATGGTGACATGACAGATAGTATGAATATTACTCGTTTAATCAAAGAAATTCAACCAGATGAAATTTATAATTTAGCAGCAATGAGTCATGTTGCTGTATCATTTGAAACTCCAGAATATACTGCTAATGCAGATGGAATAGGTACTCTTAGGATATTAGATGCTGTTCGTTTATTAGGACTAGAAAATAAAACAAGAATCTATCAAGCTTCTACTTCAGAATTGTATGGTAAAGTTCAAGAAATACCTCAATCTGAAACTACTCCTTTTTATCCAAGATCACCTTATGCCGTTGCAAAAATGTATGCTTATTGGATTACAGTTAATTATAGAGAGGCTTATGGTATTTTTGCTTGTAATGGGATATTATTTAATCATGAGTCTCCTTTAAGAGGAGAAACCTTTGTAACTCGAAAAATAACTAGAGCAACTTCTAGAATTGCTTTAGGGTTGCAAGATAAATTTTATTTAGGGAATTTAGATGCAAAACGAGATTGGGGGCACGCTAAGGATTATATTAGGATGATGTGGATGATTTTACAAGCAGATGAGTCAGAGGACTGGGTAATTGCAACGGGTAAAACTACATCAGTTAGAGATTTCGTAAGAATGAGTTTTAAACATGTAGGAATTGAATTAGAGTTTAAAGGTTCAGGTATTAATGAAAAAGCATATGTAAAGTCTTGTAATGATGCGAAATTTCAGATAGAATTGGGAAAGCAAATATTAGAAGTAGACCCCAAATACTTTAGACCTACTGAAGTAGACTTGTTAATAGGAGATCCATCAAAAGCGAAAGAAAAACTCGGGTGGGAGTGTCAATATGATTTAAATGATTTAGTAAAAGATATGATGGAATCTGATATTAAATTAATACAGAAGGACCAATACCTCAAAAAAGGAGGCTACGTAACATTAAATTATTTTGAATAAAACTAAAAAAAATGAAAAGAATACTTATAACTGGATCTGCTGGTTTTCTGGGTTCCCACTTATGTGATTATTTTATTGAAAAGAATTTTGAAGTCATTGGAATGGATAATTTAATCACAGGAAAAATTGAAAATTTAGAACATTTACTAAATCATCCTAATTTCACTTTTATTAATCACGATGTTTCTGATTATATAACTGTAGAAGGCGATCTTGATTATATTCTTCACTTTGCTTCTCCTGCATCACCCATAGATTATTTAAAAATCCCTATTCAAACTTTAAAAGTAAGCTCTCTAGGTACACATAATCTGTTAGGATTAGCATTAAAGAAAAAATCTAGAATTTTGGTAGCATCAACTTCAGAAGTATATGGAGATCCATTAGTTCATCCACAGACAGAAGAATATTTAGGTAATGTAAATACGATCGGACCACGAGGGGTCTATGATGAAGCAAAAAGGTTTATGGAATCACTAACCATGGCCTATCATACATATCATTCTTTAGAAACAAGAATAGTCAGAATATTTAATACATATGGTCCAAGAATGAGGCTTAATGACGGTAGGGTTCTTCCAGCATTTATAGGACAAGCACTTCGTGGAGAAGATTTAACAATTTTTGGTGATGGTTCGCAAACGCGATCATTTTGTTATGTGTCTGATCTTATTGATGGTATATATCGTTTATTAATGAGTAATTACACACAGCCTGTCAACATTGGAAACCCGCACGAAATTTCAATAAGTGATTTTGCAGATGAAATTATCAAATTAACTAAATCTGATCAAAAAGTTATTTATAAGCCACTTCCGGTAAATGATCCAATGCAAAGAAAACCAGATATAACAAAAGCCAAGGGTATTTTAGGTTGGAATCCGAAAATTATGCGTGATGAGGGTCTTAAAATTACTTATGAATGGTTTAGAAGTCTGTCAGATGAAGAACTTTACAAAAAAGAGCATAGAGATTTTAAATCTTTCGAAAAATAATTATTTTGAGTAAATATAGTTACTTTATACTTTTATTAAATCCATTTTTATTTAGTGGGTTTGTAAATTTAGGAGTAGATGTCAGTATTTTTTATTTATTAGTAATGATTACTATCTCAATAATTAATATACCAAAAACTTTAATATTTATTTCACCTCTTATTTTAATAGGGGTCAAGCCATTTTTACATGTTTTACTTTTTTTGATGATTTATCAATATTTGAGTAAAATTAATAAAAAATACTTTTTGAGATTTGTTAAGATATCAATAAAAGTATGGTTAATTTTATTAATTTTTGAAATTATTTATCCGCAAATACATCAATTGTTGTTCCATAGAGATCTTATCATAGATGCCTCCCGTGGATATAAAATTTTTTCTCCTGAACCAGCTACAACTTCAATTTTTTTGATCTCAGTGTATCTAATGTTCGCTGAAAGATTAAATAATTTTTACAAATATTCTTTGATATTTCTAATGTTTTTCACATTAAATATAGCATCATTTTTATTTATTATTTTTATTATTACAAAGTCACTAAAAACTAAATATTCTATTGTAATTGTTGTAATATTTTCAATAGTTCTATTAAACTATGAATTTAGTTCATATAGACTACTGGATCAAATAAATAATGTAATTGATTATGGTTTATTAGAGACTATTGAGTTAGATCAAAGTTTAAGTACAAGAGCAAATTCTATAAGGGCATTATTTCGTATGTTTCAATTTCAAGACTTTACCGGTTTTGATTATTCTAACATAAGCGTAGGCAATTCGCTAATTTACATACCTTTAATTATACCATCAGGAATATTTTCGTCAATGAATTCTTTAGGAATATTATCAGTTTTTATTTTTATACTTACACTGTTAAGAGTAAAAACTCTTGGTAATTTTATTTTATTATTATTATTTATTTTCATAGGAACACTTGGTCATGTTTTCCCACTATTGACTTTATTAGAAAAAAAACATAAAAACATAAAAACATAAAAATGAAAAAAGTATTATTAACTGGTGGTTACGGATTTTTAGGCGAGAATATTTATCAATTATTATTAGATAAAGGATTTAACGTTTTTAGGTTTAGAAGTAATCAATATGATTTAAGAAAATATATCCAGGTTTCTGAATTATTTAAATTAGAAAAGCCTGACCTAGTTATAAATGCTGCCGCTAGATTAGGTGGGATTGGAGATAACCAATCTAATCCTGTAGATTATTTCAGAGATAATATGTTAATTGGAATGAACGTGCTTGAAAATGCAGCAATCCATGATGTGAAAAGAGTTATTCAAATTGGAACAGTTTGTAGTTATCCAAAGATGACTAAGGTTCCATTTATAGAAAGTGATATATGGAATGGCTATCCTGAAGATACTAATGCGCCATATGGGATTGCCAAAAGGGCTTTAATTTCATTTAGTGATGCTTTAAAGCGTCAATATGATTTAAAAACAACAAATATTTTATTAGCAAACTTGTATGGACCTGGAGATGACTTTAGGCCTGGTACTTCACATGTGATTCCAGCTTTGATAAAAAAAATCATAGATGCAAAAGAACATTCTCGAAAAGATCTACCAGTTTGGGGAGATGGATCTCCAACTAGAGATTTTTTATTTGTTAAAGACGCAGCAGAAGCAATTGTAAAATCACTAGATGTTGATATTTCAACTACAAATCCAATAAATATAGCTTCTGGTAAAGAGACTAGTATTAAAGAATTAGTCGAATTATTAATTTTAAAATTAAAATTTAATGGAGAAATTGATTTTGACACTACAAAACCCAATGGACAGCCTAAAAGATTATTATCTGTAAAATTAGCTAAAGATTTATTAAATTGGAAATCTAACACTATTTTTGATACGGGAATTGATAAGACTATAGACTATTATTTAAAAAATAAATCGAAAATTGATTCTCAAGGTTCAAAGTATTAAAAATTTATTTATATCGGCTATTTCTAGACCTTTACTAATAAGTAGTAGGGCTTGGTTAGCTTTGTTAGTTTCTCTATCAACAACTATTGACAGAAAATCTATTCTACTAATGTTTGTATTAGTCTCGTTAGGAAAGGCTATTATAGATAGAAATGAATCTATAAGGTTGTTAAATAAAAGTAGTGATTTAATAAAAAATAAAATAATTTTTAATTTCCTAGCAGAATCCATACCTATATCAATTTTGATTTCGTTATTGAGTCATTATATATTTGGAATAGGCTTTAATTTTTTATTTTATTTTAGTTGGATTTTAGCTGAGTTACTTTTTTCATATTTTACACTAATACACAAAAAAAATAATACAAAACTACTTCAAAATGGAGGCTTAGTTTTTTTAATTTTAATAATATCGTATTATATTTTTGGTTGTTCTAAAGAAGTTTTAACTATTCAAGGTTTATTTTTAGTACTATATTCACTGATAATAAATAGAAATGAAATAATAAAATCAAAAATATCAAGTTATTCATTTCCAGATTTTTGGTTAATTTTTCAATCTATTTTGATTTTTTCTTCAAAATATTCCTACGAATATCTTGACTCAACATCAGTGTCAAGGGTTATTGAAATAATTTTAATTGCTGAAGTAGGTGTTTATTTATTTAATTTAATTTATCCAGCACTTCGTATATTTAATAAATCTGGTTTTCTATATCATTTACCTATTATTATAACTGTATTTATTTTTAATATTATTTATCATGATTGGTATATAGGTATTTGTTTTTTGATTGCTTACCAAAGGATTTATTTCACTTCCAAAATTGTTAACGATTTGCAAAAAACAAAAAAACTATTTTATTATACCGCTTTTGAATTTATAATTAGATTAATAGCCGCTGTTTATTGTAAAGATTTTTTATTGATTCTATTGGTTTTTCTCTCAACATCCTTACTCCTAAATTTTGTAATACCATCAAATGAAAAAAATAGTACTAATAACATTTTATAAAGATGTTAACTTATTAAAGAAAGCCTGCTATTCTGTAGACAACCAAACTATTAAATTAGACCAAAAATATATTTTATTAGATGGAGGTGGAGACGATATAGAAGATGCTGATTTTCATGATTGGATAATATTAAGATCTTCAGATAATGTAGGTCAATTCGGTTTGTTTTATCTTTTTAAAAATCATTATGATGCCGACCGTATATTTATTTTGGACAGTGATGATATATGGAAGCCTAACCATGTTGACGAACATCTAAAAGTAAATGCTGATATTGTTTATTCTAGAAATAGAATAATAAAAGATGGTTTAGTTGGGAGAAAAGGGGGCTTACTCCCAATAAAAAACAAAGAATTAAATTCTTTGTACTATAATAATTGGATTGGACCTATAAGTCAAGTAAGTTTTTCAGGGGATGTTTTTTCGAATGCACTTCCGTTAACTGAAAGTTTATTAACAAATAAAGATTGGTATTTTTATATTTCGATCTTATCAAAAAAAGATACCTCAATAATATTTATTGATAAAGTAACTCTATTATACAGGCTTTGGGATGGAGGTGTTTCTTCTAACTTTAATAAGGTAGATTCTGGGAGAACTGAGTTTTGGAAATTATTACCAAAAGGGTTAGATGACTCTAAATTAAAATTATCATATTATAAGTTTTTGTTAACTAGAAAGCTTATTCATAATATAAGTTTTACTAAGATTTTTCACACTCTTAAAATTACAGATTTTTTTATTTTCACTTTAATGTTTTTATATTCTAAATTATTCAAATTATGACAAATATTTTTTTTCTTTTTAATAGTATTGGTAACGGTGGTATTGAACGAAATGCTCGTAATATTTCTAAAGGCAATTTTAATAGTTTTGTTTTTACATTTAAAAAACAACGAAGTACAGCTTTATTAAACGAAACAATAAACTTTAGTAAACTTATAAAATTGTTATTTGAAAATAAAAACGGAATAATATATGTTCAAAATTTCAGACTACTTTTACCTGCTATTTTATTTAAATTTATAAATAGAGGTAAACTTATATATCACATTCCAATTGGGTTACGGTCAGGTTTTATTGAAAATATCATTTATAATTTTGTTTTCTTTTTTGTAGACAGAATTGTAGTCAGTACATCTAAACAAAAATTTAATAATAAGATTTTGAACTCTTTAAATAAATGTATTGTTCAACCATATTCAATGGGGTCAGAATTTAATCTAGATATACCTTACAATAAAGTTTTAGATATTAATAACAATATTAAATTCTTGTTTATTGGAAGAATTGCTTCTCAGAAAGGTCTAGATATTTTTATTAAAATAATAGATAGGTTAAATTTAGAAGGTTTAAAATGTGAGGGACATGTTTATGGATTAAATTCAAATGAAAAAGAATATGTAGAATCTAATCTTTTTGCAATAGATAAGTCTTCAAACTTATTTTATCATGGTGAATGTACAGTTGATCCAGCTCTATTTGATGATTATGATAGTTTATTATTTACATCAAGGTATGAAGGCTATGGTATACTTCTAGCTGAAGCTCTTGTGTCAGGAATTCCAATTTTATCGAGTAATTGTAATTTTGGTCCTTATGATATTTCTAATTCTGGTTTATATTTTAATATTATTGATGATTATGAGGATGTAAATAAATGGGTTAGTCTAATAAAAAAGAAAGGAAATGTTAGAAATAATTGGGATGCTTCCGATATTTATAGTTTAAATAATTATATGAACAAAGTCATAAATTTTTAAAAATTAAAAAAGAATTTAAAAACATGAAAATTAGTGTAATTATACCAAATTATAATGATAACAGGATAAGAAGAACTATTAATTCAATAGAAAATCAAACTTATAAAAATTTCGAGATCATTGTTATTGATGGGGGTTCATCCGATTCAATATTATTAAATTATTATAAAAAGTTAACACATCAAGTTTTAATAGAAAAAGATAAAGGAATATTTGACGCCTTTAACAAAGGTGTTTTAAGGGCTAGTGGAGATTTAATTTACATCATAGGTTCAGATGATTTATTGTCTTCTAACAAAGTATTTGAGTTAGTTGTAAATAAAATTAAACCCCATAACGATGGAGTTTGTATTGCTTGTGAGTTTTTTAATAAAAAAGGTATCATTACGAGAAAGTGGCATACTAAAAGTATAAGTTCAAGAAAAATTTTATTAGGCCTTATGCCTCCACATTTGGGGTTGTTTTTAAGAAGAAAATTATATGAAGAAGTGGGGTTGTTTGAAATTAAAAAAGATAAATCTAAAGCTTCTGATACTAAGTGGTTAATTGATTTAGCAATAATGAAACCAAAACTTAGTATTCCTACTATTAATGATGTTTTCATTTATATGCAAAATGGAGGTGAAAGCACCGGTTCTATAAAAGGAATAATAGAGCAGTTTATTGTTGTTCATAATTATGCGATTCAAAGAAAAATACCTTTTCGATATACTCATTCTCTTATAAAAACATTATCTAAATTATTTCAAATCAAATTAAATAAAAAGACAATTATTTCTCCAGAAATAGGATATAACAATAGTAACTAATGAGCGTATTTTTAACAGGTGATACAGGTTTTGTTGGTAAGAATTTTATTTCATACTTTGGAGAAAAAATTACTATAAAACCTTATTCAAGAAAACCAATTTTTTCAATTAGTGAAAAAATAGTAGTTCATCTTGCTGGTAAGGCTCATGATTTGAGTTCTAATCTTAATTTTCATGACTGCTTGGGTGATTTTAGTTCCAACTCCAAAACTTTATGAAAAATGGTTTAAAGATTTACCAAAGCGAAGTTTTTAAAAAAAATTACCCAACAAACAAACACTATGTTTAAAGAAATAAAAAAAGAAATAGAATCTTTTGGATTCAATGTAGTTTCTCATGATTTTGAAAGACCCTGGGGAGGGTTTTTAGTGATTGATGAAACACAAACACAAGATTTTTCTAATAAATTCTTTGAAGGTTTAGAAGTAAACACTTTAAAAATAGCTGGAAAATTGAGTCCGAAAATACTCATTGTAAAACCCAATGCTCGCTTGTCTTGGCAATATCACAACAGACGTGCAGAAATTTGGCAAGTATACAAAGGAACTGCTGGGATTATTAGAAGTAATTCTGATAAAGAAAATGAGATGAAAGAATATAACGAAGGAGATCAAATCATTTTAAAACAAGGAGAGAGGCATCGCTTAATAGGCTTAAATGATTATTCTATAGTTGCTGAAATTTGGCAGCATACCGACAAAAATAATCCTTCAGATGAAGATGATATCATAAGAGTACAAGATGACTTTGGTAGATAAAAAAGAACAACATGAGTAAGAAAAAAGGAATGATTGTATCCGGCTATTTTAATCCTATTCATAAAGGGCATATAGAGTATTTTAACAATGCAAAAGCCTTGGCAGATGAATTATTTGTAATTGTAAATAATGATTATCAAAGAGATTTAAAAGGTTCTAAGGAATTTCAACAAGAGTCGGAACGTGTTTTCATCGTTTCTAGCATAAAATCAGTAGATCATTGTATCCTATCCATAGACAAAGATAGAACCGTCTGTAAAACCATTGAAAAGATTGCGATAGATTTTGGTTCAGAATATGAGTTAAGCTTTGCAAATGGAGGAGACCAGAATAATAATACTATTCCGGAACGAACTATCTGCGGTCAGATGGGAATTACGCTAGTTGACGGATTAGGTGATAAAATACAATCTAGTAGCTGGTTGTTAAAAAAATAAATTTCGTTAGTTAATTTTCAATTAAGATCTAATTTCGCAATAATGTAATTAAATCTCAACGAAGCACCTTCTACTATATTGGTAGTATAAGACAAAAGTGTTTTTGTTTTTTAATAAATTTAATATAAATATTAAAATTAAAAATGTTTTTTAACTCTATTGATTTTGCAATATTTTTACCAATTGTTTTTATACTTTATTGGTTTGTAGCACAGAAGAATTTAAAAATTCAAAATGCTTTAATAGTCTTGTCAAGCTATGTTTTTTATGGTTGGTGGGATTGGAGATTCCTATCCTTAATCATATTTAGTACATTAGTTGATTATACTATTGGTAAGAAATTAAGAAGTATAGAACATAAATTAAAAAGAAATCTATTACTCTGGTCAAGTATCTTTGTAAACCTAGGTTTTTTAGGATTCTTTAAATATTATAATTTTTTCTTAGAAAATTTTGTTGATGCTTTTAGTTTATTTGGATTGCAGATTAATGCTAATAGCCTTAATATCATTCTTCCTGTGGGGATTAGTTTTTATACGTTTCAAACCTTGAGCTATACTATTGATGTTTATAGAAAGAAATTAGAGCCTACAAAAGACTTTATAGCCTTCTCAGCTTTTGTGTGTTTCTTTCCTCAACTTGTAGCAGGTCCGATTGAAAGAGCTACAAATTTACTTCCTCAGTTCTATAAGAAAAGAACTTTTGAATACCACAAAGCAGTAAATGGTATGCATCAGATATTATGGGGATTATTTAAAAAAGTAGTTATTGCTGATAATTGTGCTGAGTTCGCCAATCAGATATTTAATAACTCAGCTGATATGAATGGTAGTACTTTAGTGCTTGGTGCTATTTTCTTTACCTTTCAAATATATGGTGACTTCTCAGGTTATTCTGATATTGCCATTGGAACATCAAGATTATTTGGTTTTGATCTAAAACAAAATTTCGCCACTCCTTACTTCTCAAGAGATATTGCTGAGTTTTGGAGACGTTGGCACATATCATTAAGTACTTGGTTTAGAGACTATCTATATATTCCCCTTGGAGGAAGTAGAGGTGGCACTTGGATGAAAGTGAGAAATACTTTTGCAATATTCTTAGTTAGTGGGTTTTGGCACGGAGCTAATTGGAATTTTATTATTTGGGGGGCTTTAAATGCTATTTATTTTTTACCTTTATTACTAACAAATAATAATAGAAATAACATAGGTGTTGTAGCTGAAGGTAAAATACTTCCTTCGTTCAGAGAATTTATAGCTATGCTCAAAACGTTTATACTAACAGTTTTTGCTTGGATATTTTTTAGAGCAGAAAACATAAGTCACGCCTTTAGTTATATTAGTGAAATATTTTCAATGTCAATCTTTAAATTACCTCTAGATTTAGAGAGAATAGTCATTTCAAAAAACAGGGTCTTAGAGACATTTTTTTGTATCCTTATTTTTTTAATTATTGAATGGATAGGGAGAGAAAATAAGTATGCTATTGAAAGAAACATTTCCCGCCATAAAAAAATAATTCGTTTTGTTATTTATTTAATAATTAGTTTGTTTGTGTATGTTTTTGGTAATTTTAATAATACTGAGTTTATTTATTTTGCTTTCTAGTTATGAAAAAATATATTTTAAATACAATTATATTTGTTTTAATATTCTTCTCTGTAATATTTATTTGTAGTTTATTCACTTCTCAAATAGTCAAGGCTAAAGATTTTAATAATTACAACACAGAAAGTAATACACTGGTTTTTAAGGAAAAAACATATTATGATATTTTATTCATGGGGATTTCACATGCAAGAGTTTTTTCTCGAGATAAAAATCATATTCGAATGGAGAATATATTAGATTCTAAAATAATCAACATAGGTCAGGGAGGCGGAATTTGTGGTGTAAATGAACAACTGTTTTATCTAGATTATTTTTTTCATAAAGGTAACAAAACAGCAAAAATTATATATGTTTTGTCTCCTCCTTTACTTTTCTCTGAAACATTACCAATTTCTTCCAAAACGTTTAGAAATGAAAGTTTTGAATTAAGTTTTCTAATGAGGTATTTAGCTTTCAAAAGCGAAAATAAGAGTGCTAGAATCATAGATTATTTACAATTTAAACTTCATCCAATGTGGTTAATGTACAATCCACAAATTTCAGAAGGTAATTTTAGTGAAATGGACTCTCTAAACATAGAGAATGTTGAAAAAGGTCAAAACAAAGCATACTCTGGTCCCGGATTAAATTTTAAACGATTTGATCAATCCATTGAAATCGTTGAACAAACAATAAGACTTGGAAAAAAGAATGATTCTGATATTATTTTATTAATTCCACCGGCACTATTTGGAAAGTGGAGAGGGCATAAAGAAACCCTAGATTTTGCAAAATCTATGAAAAAGAAATATTCTAATGTCAAAATTTTTGATTCATCTGAAAGTATTATGAAACCTGAATTATATTACGATAGCCATCACTTAAACTCTAAAGGTATATCTTTCTTTATTGAAAAAAATCTAAAGCCTTTATTAGGACATGAACAATAAATCATTGTCTAAAAACAGCAAAAGATTTGAAACTATTTAACAAGTAATTAAATTTATGTTTAAAATATAAAAGTTAAATATCACATTATAAAGGAGTTATAATTATTTATTTTTGAAAAGACTACGGACTGTAGTCAATTTAATTTTTGAGGTATACTTAACCTTATTTTAAAACCAAATTTTCTTAAAAAGAATGATTAACTTTGAATTATGAAAGGAATTATATTAGCTGGAGGTAGAGGTACACGCTTATATCCAATCACAAAAGGTGTGTCTAAACAGTTGTTACCTGTGTATGATAAGCCTATGATTTACTACCCCTTGTCCGTGTTAATGTTAGCTGGTATTCAAGAAATTTTAATTATTTCTACTCCAGAAGATTTGCCAAATTTTAAAAAGTTGCTGGGTGATGGAAAAGAAATGGGGCTCCAATTAAGTTATGCAGCACAACCAAGCCCAGACGGTTTAGCCCAGGCTTTTGTTATCGGGGAGGAATTTATTGGAACAGATGATGTGTGTTTGGTATTGGGAGATAATATTTTTTATGGGGTTGGTTTTTCGGGGATATTGCAAAATGCTAGAAAAAATGCAGCAGAAGGGAAGTCTACCGTTTTTGGATACTATGTAAATGATCCTGAAAATTATGGAGTAGCAGAATTTGATACAAAAGGAAAAATAATTTCCATAAAAGAGAAACCAAATGATCCAAAATCAAATTTTGCAGTAGTTGGTTTGTATTTTTACACCAATGATGTGGTGCAAATTGCTAAGAATACCCAACCTTCAGAAAGAGGAGAATTAGAAATCACATCAGTTAATCAAACTTACCTAAAACAAAAAACTTTAAAAGTAGAATTGTTGGGAAGAGGGTTTGCCTGGTTAGATACGGGTACACATGATTCTTTAATGGAAGCTGGGCAGTTTATAGAAACCATTGAAAAACGTCAAGGTTTAAAAGTTGCTTGTTTGGAAGAAATCGCCTATGGAATGAAGTATATCAATGCTCAGCAAGTTAGAAAATTAGCAGAGCCTCTGAAAAAAAATGGATATGGTCAGTATCTTCTAAATTTGATTAAATAAATGAAGTTTGTGAATACTCCCATAGAAGGTCTTGTGATTATAGAACCTATAGTATTTGATGATGATAGAGGGTGCTTTTTTGAAAGTTATAATAAAAAAAAGTTTGAGGAAGCGATAGGTAAAATATCCTTTGTGCAAGATAATGAATCTAAATCCTCTAAGG
>Ga0233444_10001871_pt1 | contig 22980 bp, 32 predicted proteins | sample SI_124_October20_6_FD_182792 | JGI IMG/M metagenome (GOLD analysis project Ga0233444, IMG submission 182792) | Seawater microbial communities from Saanich Inlet, British Columbia, Canada - SI_124_October2016_10_MG | ecosystem: Environmental > Aquatic > Marine > Inlet | place: Canada: British... | reverse complement strand
TTAGCATTTCAAACTGATGAAGGAACAAAAAGAATATCTATTCTTGATTCTGGTAATGTAGTAATAGGAGATAATTCACTTATTGGTACTAATCCTACAGGTTCGGCCTTAAATATATTTGGAGATGGTGTAACCCTTCGACTTGATGGAAGTGGTAATTCAACAAAAACTATTTTATTTAGAGGTACTTCAGCAGGTAATCCCGGAGAAATTTATGCAGATGGTGGTTTAAGACTTAGAACAGAAGACGCTAATATGCCTATAATGTTCCATACAAATAGCACTGGTACTAATAATGAAAGAATGCGTATTGATGGAACAGATGGTTCTGTACGATTTAAAGTAGGAGCAGGGTCTTCAGGCGACTCTACAACTAATACTGGAAGTGTCAGTATATCTAATACTGATTTAGATTCAGATACTACATATAGTTTAAAAGGTGGAAGATATTTAACAAGTAATGGAACAGGGTGGGAAACTGGTGCAGACGGCAAAAATCCTGCTTTAGTAATTCATAAAGACCATTCAGCAACAGATAATAGAAACTGGCCTGGTATTATTATGCATAATGAAAATAATACTACAAGTGCTTATGGTCCATTTATAGGTTGGGGAGCAACGTCACCTTCTGGAAGTTATAATACAACTTATGCTTGGATTATGGGTAGACCAACAGGTAATGGAAATGATAGTAACTGGAGAGCAGGAGAATTAGAACTTTATACTCAACATCCTGGAGGATATGTAGGGCAAAAACCTGGGATAAGAATTACTTCAAATGGTTTAGTACAACAACCTAAATTATATGATTCAAATGGATTCTTTTGGGTAAGAGGTGGAAATGGAAGTGGCCAAAGCGGTACAACTGCAGTTGTATTTCCAACAGGACAGCAAGCAGGCTCAGGTAATTATAGTACAAGTACAGGAAGATATACAACACCTGTAGATGGAGTTTATCAGTTTAATGCACAAGTAAGAATTGATAATGCAGATTCAACTAGTAGTAATGCATATATGAGAATGGCTTTTTACACTGGAACAAGTGCAAATACTTTGCAAAGTGGTATGTCCCAAGGGCATGTAATACACGGACTTGGAACACTTTCCTCTAATTATTTTTCTATGAGTAGTTCGTGGTGTGTATATTTATCAGCAGGTACTCAAGTAGGGGTTGCCGTATTAGCGAATACTGGAACATATGAAATACACGGAGAAAGTAGCTTTAACGGGTTTTTAGTAGGATAATAACAAAATTAGATTAGATACACTAATAGTATAGCAAGAATAATAAAAAACCCGCGTAAAGCGGGTTTCTCGTTTTAAGACTCTTCCGAAGCTTCTTCAGGGTCTTTTTCAACTTCCTCTTTCAATCTAGCTGTTAAGCCTTCTTGAGCAATAAGATGTTGGTCATGTTCCATTCTGTTTACTGCAATCTTTTGCTGTAAATTATTAAGTGACTGAACAATATACTTTGCAGTATCACTTAAATCAGAAATCACATATTTTTTATCATCGAGAACCAATACTGGTTCTTCGTTGGTTACTTCTGTCGACATAATTTTCTCCTTTATTTAAAAATATCTTGCCAATTTCCTTGTGTACTAGCCTTAGCATACTCAGTAGCACGGTTTTCAAAAAAGTTGGTATGCTCAACGGCATTGATTTGCTGGTCTAACCAAGGCAAAGGATTATCAGTACTATGAAAAATTGCTTTCATACCTAATCCTAGTAATCTTCTATCAGCAATGTAACGAATGTACTCTTTTACTTCGGTTGCTGTAAGACCTTCAATCTCTGCGTTTTCGAAGCAGACGTCAATGAATCTATCTTCTAGTTCCACTACTCTTTCTGCTGCGCAATATACTTCATACTTTAACTTGTCATTCCATATCTCAGGATTTTCTTGTATAAATGTACGAAATAGTTTAGACATTCCCTCTACATGTAGAGTTTCGTCTCTTATAGACCATGTGACAATCTGCCCCATGCCCTTCATTAAGTTATGGCGTGGAAAATTCAACAGAATAGCAAAACTACTAAATAGTTGTACTCCTTCTGTAAAACCACTATAGACAGCCATTGTTTTAGCCATCTCATACTTATCTCTCATATTAAAATCAGTTAAGTACTCGTGCTTCTCCGCCATTGCTTGTATTTCTGTAAACGCCTTATACTCGTCTTCTGACTTTCCAAGCGTTTCCAACAGTAAAGAATATGCCTCTTGGTGTACTGCTTCCATCGCAGCAAAACTAACAAGCATCATTCTTACTTCTGGTTGTTTGAATGTTGGAAGATAATGTTTTGCATATCCACAACATACATCTACATCCGCCTGTGTAAAGAATCGGAAGATATTATCTACTAATGCTCTATTAGCTGGTGTAAGTTTTTCTTTATAATCCTTTATGTCGTCCTGTAAAGGGACTTCATCTGGCATCCAGTGCATTTGTTGCTGTCTTTTATACATTTCAAATGCCCAAGGATAGTTAAAGGGTTTATAATAGTCTCTTTCCTCTAGTAAGTTCATTTATCCCTCGCAGTTTAGACAATCTGATTGCTCAAAGATTATCTCTCTTTTTACTTTATTTGATACATTATCTGCACGACTAATCGCTTCACTTCGTAAATAGTAAAGAGTCTTCATATTTTTCGCCCATGCTAACATATGAATGTTGTGCAAATCCGCTTTGTTTACATCAGGTGGAAAGAATAGATTTACACTTTGTGATTGACAGATGTAAGGCTGTCTCATACTTGCGTGTTCTACTACCCATGCCTGATTTATTTCTACTGCCGTTTTAAAGATTTCTCTTTCTTCATCAGAAAGAAACTCTAAATGCTGACAGCTTCCTTTATTTGTAATTATACTTGTCCAAGTAGAGTCGATATTCTGACTATACTTTTCTAGTACCTCTTCTAAAAATTTGTTCTTCATTAAATAAGAACCAGACTTAGTTTTCTGTGTGTAAGCATTTGCTCTATAAGGCTCAATACTTGGGCTTGTGTTTCCACAAATAATACTACTTGAAGCATTTGGCGCTATGGCAAGAAGATGAGCATTTCGTACTGAACATGAATCATCGTCCGGACACGCACCCTTTTCTACTGCAAGTCTTTCTGTTTCTGTTTGAGCCTGAGACTTTATATGTTTAAATATCTCTAAGTTTGCCGCAGTTGCCATCGCCCCTTCAAAAGGTATTCCTGCCTTTTGTAAATAGGCGTGAAAACCCATTGCACCGAGACCAATACTTCTCTCTCTTTCAGCACTGTATCGAGCTCTTTCTAATTCATCAGGTGCATTGGCAATAAAGTAAGTAAGTACATTATCTAGAAAGCGTACTAAGTCTGAAATAAACGCAGGGTGTTTTTTCCACTCGTCATAATACTCCAGATTTACACTTGATAAACAACATACTGCTGTTCTTTCTTCATTTGTTGCAAGAGTGATTTCAGAACAAAGATTAGAGTGATTTACTTTTAATCCTTTTCTTTTCTGAAACTCAGGTAAGTCTGCTTGTACAGCATCTTCAAACATTAAGTATGGTTCTCCCGACTCCATACGATTCTGTAGAAGTTTTACCCAAAGTGTTCTTGCACTAACTACTTTCTTAACTTCGCCTGAGTGCGGGTCAGTAAGTTCCCAGTCGTCACTAAAGTTTTCTTCGTGAGCAGCTCTATGTATAATCTCCATAAATTTATCAGGAATTACTACTCCATGATGTAAATTAATACACTTTCTATTGACATCTCCACCCGTAGGCTTTCTAACATCTAAGAACTCCTCTATTTCGGGGTGTGACATATGTAGATAAGATGCATAACTTCCCCTACGAGTTACGCCTTGTGAAAATGCAAGCATTTCCGCATCTACTACTTTCATAAAAGGAATTACACCTGTTGACTCGGAGCCTTTCGACGTTTTTGTCCCTTGTGACCTAACATCGCTCCACCCGCCGCCGATTCCACCACCCATTGATGATAGATATGCGTTTTCAGTGTAATGTCCTGTGATTCCTTCTCTGCTGTCATCTACATAATTTAGAAAACAACTGATAGGCAATCCTCTTTTTGTTCCACCATTTGATAACACAGGCGTGGCAAACATAAACCAGAGATTACTGGCATAGTCATATATACGCTGTGCGTGGGCTTCGTCATCAGCAAACGCTTCTGCAGCTCGTGCAAATGCTTCCTGAGGACTTTTTTCATCTCCAACAAGATATCTATCTTGTAGAGTTTTCTTACTAAATTCAGTAAGCATACTGTCTTTACTATAATCTATTTTAACCATTTTTTCGCCTTTTCTTAATTTCTTCGTTTATAACTTGAATATTATCTTTGCCAATTGCTTCTTCTGAATAAGTGATTAAGTCCATTAACTCTACATTTATTAGAAGTTGCTCTGCATTTTCATTTAGTGATTGTATGTATTTATATTTGCCTTCTATAGGACAAGCGTCATATATGTCAAATACTGTGCCATACTGTTCCATTAATTGTACTGCGCGTTTTGGGCCGACTCCAGGTATTCCTGGAACATTGTCCCCTTTATCGCCAGTCAGACATTTGAATGTAATATAATCTTCGATTTCAAAGTCGTAGTGTTCGTCCCAGTTATGTACTGTTGTTTCTTTTCTAGTAACAGTACTGAATCTTGAGACTCTGTCGTTGATAAGTAAATCCCAATCTCGGTCAGATGAAACCATCCAACACTCATCAAAATTAAACTCATCTAAATTCATACTTATGTATGCTGCTATATCATCAGCCTCAACTCCCTTGAATTGTAGTACTGTATGTTTTTCTTTTAACAGAGTAAGTGTATTACTAAACTCTGCCATGAACATTGCAAATTCCTTTTCTTCTTGAGGAGTCTGCTCTGCATATTTTTCTTTACGGTTTGCCTTGTATTCGGGTAATATAGCTTTTCTATAACTACTACCGCCATCAGCAGTAATTATGATTGTACCTGCGTTGTATGATTTTGCTAAACTTTCTACAGTTCTTACATAGTCATACTTGAAGTCTGATACACCTTGATGTTTCCATCTAAATGCAATGTTTAGACCATCAACTATCAGCAAGTTCCCAATCGGAGCTGGGTTCCCAAGGCTTGAGAACGAAATCGCCATTTGTAAATTTAATCTCCTCTTTGTCTAGCCAGTGTTCTAATATAAGAATATATGCACCCAGCCAGGCAATATGCGTATATCTCAATGTATTTTTGGGTTTTCGTGTTGTTGCCACAAAAAACTTTCCATGATTCTCACGAAAGACGAGAAGCGGTTCTTGTTTCATCTGTTGTGCTTGTTTACAAATCTTACTCCACCACTTAAATAAATTATTACTTTTTTGTGTGTATATCTTTGAATCAAACCCAACATTCTTGTAAAATTTTACTTCTACACAGAAAATATTGTGTTTACCATTTACTCTTAAATCTCCCTTTATCTTTCCACTACCAGACCCAGGAGTTTGTTCCCATTTTTCTTTGGTTTCTCTATCAAGGATTGCAATTACTTGTTGCTCTCCTCGAATACCTTTTTGTCTCGGATTAACCATCTAAATGGCTTATCTTGTCTTCTTTTATTACTTCGATTTTGGACAATAGTGGGTGTGTCCAACCGTGTGATACTATGTAAGTATTCAAATTTTCCTCTCTTAATAATATTTCTACTAATTTTTCTTTTCCTAGTTCATCTAACACATTGGTTACTTCGTCTAGGAATAGTACGTTAATTCTTGACTTGGAAATACTACTCATTAATTTACGAATAGCGAGTAGAGTAGCTGTGTTTACTCTTGCAAGTTCCCCTGCACTCAAAGCTAATATATCTACTGGTTTTCCATTATCATCTATTTCTACATTTAGTTTATCATTTAAAACAACAAACTCTAAACTGAATCTTCCATCAGATAAATCTGCTAGATACTCATTTGTAAGTTCTTCTAAATCTTTTACTAAATTTTCTATCTTATAAGCAAGTAGTCCATTAGTACTAAATGCTTTTTTCAATATTTCTATGTGTCCAAGTTTTTCTTCTATTTCACTAATTTCTTCAATGAGAGTACTAAGTTGGTCTTCAAAATCTTGTTGTTGTTCTTCTATAATAGAGATTCTTGTGTTGTGTCTTTCTATTCTTTCATTCTCTGCGACTATCGTTTCCCACGCTTCTCTATCTTCTCTTATTTTTGTTTGTAGCTTATTAATATCTATCTTTAACTGCTCCGCATCTAGTATTTCTACAGGAAGCGTGTTATCTATATCTCTAAATAAATCTTCCCATTCCTCTATCTTTCTTTTTGCAACTATTCTTATAGTATTTATTCTGGTTGCTTCTTCTTTGTCTTTTGATAAAGTTAATACTACTTCTTTATAGTGCTTTTCTCTTGTGGTGTGATACTCTATTTTTTCTTGTACAAAAGCTTCATCTATATCTTGATGACAAGTAGGGCACTCTCCTTTCATTAAATTGTATTCTTTCAAAGAAGATAAATGCTCATTACTTTTATACTTTGCTAAAGTTATTTCTTTATTTAGAGGAGCTACATCAATATCTTTAGTATATTCCTCTAATTGTTCTTTGTAAGAGGTAACATCGATTTCACTTAACTGTTCCTTTGTAAAATTGTTTTTATTAATTTTTTTATTGATTTCTGAGATATTTTCATATTCTATCATAAGAGAACGTAAAGTTTTGTCATCTTCTTCCGAGACAAATGGTAAATCGATTTTCGATAATAGTGATGTATCTTCCATTTTATTATCTAACAACCATTTATTTATTGTGTCAATTTTACCTTGCACTAAGGTAGCTTCTGACCCAATGCTTCTTGCCAAGTCTTTGAATACTTCAAAATATTTTACATAGTTATCTAACTGCAATAAATCTATAAGGAATCTTTTTCTATTTGTATCGGTAGCAGTAAGAAACTGTAAGGATGCATTAGTATTTTGATATACAATCTGACTAAAAGTTTTATGGTCTATTCCTATAACTTCTTCTAATGTTTTGTAGGTATTCGTAGCTGTGTGGCTTGATATATCTTCTCCATTTTTATAGAGTTTTACTTTTATATTACCTCTACGAACTACGTCAATTTTATAACTATCGTCTACTACATCAAAAGTCAAAGATATATCGTAGCCATTATTGACTTCACGATTTGGTATATCTGCTTTCTTAATTCCTTTCGAGTTTTTATTGAAAAGAACTTCCTCTAAAATGAGAGGTATAGAGGACTTACCAGTACCATTTGTACCAACTAATTGAGTAACTATACTTTCAGTTAAATTTAATTCATTATCTGAACCATAACTAAAACAATTACTCCACTGCAACTTCTTTAGCGTAATCACTAAACACTCCTAAAATATTTTTAACTTTATCTTCATTTAACTCTAGTATATAACTTAAATACTCATTAAGCTCTTCTTCCATTGACATCTCTTTATCTAATACTAAAGTTGCTTCTGTTTTTCTTCTTATGACTTTTTTATCAAGTAATTCACTATTCTTGATATTACTTAGGTCTGATACATCACCTTCTATCTCGTAGATAGTATGGTGAAAGTCTGTTTGCATCATTTCATCTTCTGTTTCTACTGTCTTTCTTAATAGTTGAGGTAAATCGAACTCATGCCAAGTCCAACTCCAATCTTCATCAAAATGATGAGTATTATCATCTATAAGTAAATATCCTGTTTTTACTACGTTTCTGTGAAAACTTGTAGTCATAGGACTACCAGGATATATTATATTCTTTTGTGTATTTTCATGTGCGTGTAAGTCTCCTGCAAATACATAAGTGAAGTGTTCAAATCTGTCTAAGTCTACTTCAGGTTGTACATGCGGTGGTATCTCTCCACGAACATGAGTAAATAGATAATAGGCATTTATGCTTTCTATACTTTTCTTCTGATGTAAGTCAGCATAAGGTAATATTGCCCAATCTTCTTCATAGTAAATTTCATCTATGACTTCTACAAGTGGATTAATACTTGTAGTTGCTTTTTTTAAATTTGTAAAAAAGGTTTTATTCTTACGAGTAGCTTCATGATTTCCATCGAATATAATTGTTCGTTTTGTAACTCCCTTTACAAAGTCAAAGTAAAGGCTCAATTCATCCATTGAGGGGACTCGGTCAAACAAGTCCCCACCAATGATGTGCAAATCTACATCTTTTTCTATTTCTCTAATTTGTTCAAAGAACATTTGATAGCGTGAGCAAGCCCATGCTACAGGAACATTCTTTTGACCAAGTTTAATGTGCCAATCTGCCGTGAATAGAATCATCCTAGAAACTCATCTCCTTCTTCCCAAGCACAGCCAGTGAGACCACCAGCTTTAATTGCTTGTAAGGTTCTAAGTACTTCTTTGGCGTTTCTACCTGTGTCAAGTGCATTTACACTAACGTGTTGTACTATATCATTTCTATCTATAATATAGGTAGCTCTATAGCAAACACCAGCTTCTTCATTTACGATACCAAGCTTATGAGACAAACCTAGACCACAGTCTGCGGCTAACGAATGTTGTATGTTGCCAATTATTTCATTGTCTTGTTTCCAAGCTAACTTACAAAATTCATTGTCTCCGCTAATACCTATTACATTAGCTTCTTCTACTAACATATCCATTCCCGCTATTTCTGTTGGGCATATGAAAGTGAAGTCCTTTGGATAAAAGTATACTACTGTATACTCCTTTTTCAAAGGCTCATACTGTTCTGTAACTGATACTTGTACAAAGTTATTGTCTTTATCGACACCCTGCAAAGTAAAGGCAGGGAACTTTTGTCCTACTGTAATCATGATTCTCCTTAACTAATATCGAATTCGTCGCTTATTGACTCATCAGGTTTTGAATTATCTGCACCTTCTCTTAATCTGTCAAGAAGTTCTTTCTGAGCGTCTGGAGTTGGTCTTGTTAAGATTTCATCCATAGACTTAAGGTCTGCTATTAGCTCTTGCTCTTCTTCAGTTAAAGGTCTTGGTTTGCATTTTAGTGCTTGTAATTGATACTCAACATTGTAAGCCATTGGTCCAGTCTTGACTCTTTTGAAGCATACATCCCACCCAGTTTCAGGGTCAGTTGGGTCTCCGAGGTCTTCCGCGGCTACCATTACTTGTTCTAGTAGTTTCTTCTTAAGATTTAAGACTTTGACTTTACCATCATGAATACATTGAATTGCATAAGACCATCCGCATTTAAGCTCTGGATGATACTCTCTTACCCAATCTTTCTCCACATTGGTAAATGCTTCTGTGTTTCTGTCGAATGACAAACACTCGAAAGGTAAATTTTTACCATTTTCTCCTTTTAGCCAGTATACATATCTTGGTAACATGTCACCGACCATTCTTACTTTATTATCGCCTTCTACATATTGGTAGCTGTCGATTTTGTTCTTTTGGGCTTCGCCCTTGGCTTGATTAAAACTTATTGCCATTTTATTTCTCCTTTTGTGATTTCTTCAAACTTGAAGTGAATACTATCCCCTTCTATCCAAAGTAATCTATTGCTTTCTATTATGTCCTCATTTCCTGTAAAGTGAAAGAGGTCTAGAGTGGTATCTTTCGTTTTTTGATACTCGAAATAGTTGCGTAGTGACGCGATACCTGCGTACTGTGCAATCTCGCTATCTGAGTATCTCCTTCTTTGAATAAACAAAGGCTCAGGGTTAACAAGGAAACTATGCCCATGAAAACTCTTTTGCCAGAACTTGTATATTCTATCATGCCTATTAACTGGAGGCAGTTTGTATGTCAAGATGTGCAGGATTGTCAAAATATCATTGACGCTTCCATTGCTTTCTTTTTTTATCTTTTTCCAATTATAGAATAACATTATATCAAAAATTTAACCTCGTGTCAAGAAACATTTTTCAGTCCTATAGATAGGCAACTTCGTATCCTTGTTTCATGTAATATCCCATTCTCGCACCTGCCTGTTTTCTAGCTGTACGACCTTCTAAGTGAATATCTACAATTACCGGTTGCGGCTTGCCTTCATATATTCTTATTACTCTACCAATTAACTGTGTTAGTAGAGGCTCGTTGTTTATTGGTGTTCCTAAAATTAGACAGCTAAGACAATCTACTGAAATACCTTCAGAAAATATACTTTGTGTTCCAAAGAGTATATCTTTCGTAGTAAATATTTCTTTTATCATGTCTCCTCTCTCTTCGTGTGGAACATCTCCTGTAACGCAAATTGCGTTATCTCCTACTAGTGCTGAACTTCTTTTAAGAAAGTCAACTCTGTCACTTACTACTAGAACTTTATGTCCTTTAGCAGCATAACCTGCAGCTAGTACTGCACATATGTTTTGGTACTCCCAATCATACGCTAACTCGTTAATTCGAGTTGCCCACGCTATATTTGCTCCATCCATGAAACGAATACCACTTTGTACTATTTCGACGCGTGGAGTCAAATAGTTTTCTTTTGGTGGCTTATATACATTATCACTGAAGTAGTCACGGAATACAACATGTCGTCCATCCTTTCGTTGCATTGTCCCTGTCAGTCCGATTTTATGTCGAGCCCTGCTTGAGTCAATAATGCGTGTAAAAGTTGGACTGCTTACATGGTGCATTTCATCGAGAATAATAGTACCGAACTCCTTTGCGATTTTATCCTGATTTCGGTACAAAGTTTGCACATTGCCAATGACAATATCCCTATCGATTTCAAATCTTCCCGACCCTATCACACCCGCCTCAACCCCGAAGACTTTCTTACACTCTTTTTCCCACTGCGACCGTAGCGCTATGGTATGTGTAACTATAAGCGTTTTCTGTTTTAGTTTATTTGCGATAGCTAACGCAGTAAATGTCTTTCCCCAACTGACCCAAGCGTTAATTATAGCACTGCCTTGAATGTCGTCATATACCGACTGCTGTGAATCACGTAAAGTAAACTTAAAGTCAAAGCCTTCTATTGGTATATCATTCCGCTTATCGATTATCTCGTAGTCATCTGGTATCAAATCCGTTCTTCCAATAGGTAGGGTTACTAAACCTGCTCGGATTATGCCCATATTCTTTATGATGATAGGTGGGTCTGTTGGACGTCTTGGCGGTATACTATAAGTTAGTTCTTCATCAAGTTTTGCTTGATAAGCTTCAGTTACTTCTATGAAGATTCTATTACTTAATACTGCTTTCATTTAATGCCTTATACAAAGTCCGGGCCGTTTAGCCATTGTACTAATGAATATCTTTTGCCTCTTGTTACTTCTGTGACTCTATGCTTTAAAAAAGACGGAAACACTATTACAGTTCCTCTCAGTCTAAATTGATTTAATTTAAACTCTTGTCCTGTTTGACTTCTTATCTCAAAGTTCCCGCCCGCATAATCTTTAGGGTCTGATAAGTTAACTGTTACTGATAACTTACGAAAAGGTACTGCAGGATTCCATGTAGTATCACTATGCCAATTATAAAAAGCTTTAGTTTTATACTCTCCAAACTGTACTGTTTCTTTTCCTGTAATTACAAAGTTCCAACCTGCTTCTAAGTTTGCAAGAGCTACATAATTATGTATCATCATTTCTACAGCATGCCCTTTCGGAAACCAGCCTGCTTTTGATACTCTCATTTTATTGTCTTTTACTTTGCTTGCTGTATCAGCTCCAAATATCCCTGCCTCTTTTATGTCAAGTTCTTTTCCTAACTTAATAATTTCATCACAAACTTCGGGTTGTAATCTGTTTTTAGAGTACCAAAAAGGGACTTTTCTTGCCTGCCTAATCATCTATTAGACCTCTGAGCAACTCTATAATTTCTTGTATCGTTTCTCTATCGTGTTCTTGCTCTGTGTCTATTTCTATTACTATTTTCATACTTTTCTCCAAGTATTTTTCTTTTTAATTTCTGAGAGTTCGTACAAGTAAGATGGTATATCTCTTATGTACAATACTCCTGCGTATTTTTGTGTAGGATGAGGAGGTCTTTGTAATTCAAATGGGAATGGTACGTTTTCTACATATATTAATGTTGCTATATCTTTTTCTATTACTTTCGTTATCTTACTATAATATAACTTTGCTGTTATACTTTTTTCGTACCGAAAGAACCTTCCATTTGAATCTACAAAGAATTTCCTTCTATGCCTTGATAAGTCCACAAAGTTATCTATCATATGCCTTAGTTCATATAAATTTTTATGTGGTGTATTTAATCTTCTTTGACCTATAGTATATCCAGCAACATTTGTATCATCTACAACTGCACCTTCACACCATAGTATCCCATCTCGTTTTTCAACTTCGTCAGTATGAACAACAAAGACAGGAAACTCAATATCACTCAGATTCATACTTAGCTTTAAACTTTCCTAAGGAGTAGTCATCGTCCACGTCAAAGTCGCAACCGATTGGACAACCTGGTATTGAAATACCTCTATCTTTTTCAATACAAGTTTTTACAATTTCCATATATTCATCAACATCTTCTTCTTTCACTTCTGCAAGAATTGAGTCATGAACTAAGGCAAAGATTCTCATATCTTTCGTCTTGTTTCGTTTGATAATTTCATTATGGGTATCTATAGCACCAAGAAGGTTGACATCAGAAGCAATTGACTGTACTAGAAAGTTGATTCCTGACCTCACTTCGTGAGAAGCGATTCCTTTGTCTGTAGAGAATACATTGGGGAGTCGTCTTTTTCTTCCGAAATGAGAGTAAATAAAACCGTTATCTTGTATAAATTGTTTCTGATTGTCTAACCATTTCTTAAGCCCAGAGAACTGCTCGAAGTAATCTTTAATTACTCCACTTGCTTCACTCATGCTAAAATATGTACCAGAGTCTTTTGTTACTTGTTCACTAATCTTCTTTGGTCCAGCTCCATACATAATACCAAAGGTAACAGCTTTTGCCATCTGTCTTTGTGTACTGTATAGTTCTGCAACTTCATCAACTTCGCAAGGAAGGTCAAAGACTATCTTTGCAATATTGGAGTGAAAGTTTCCTCCAGACTTAAATACATTCATAAGATTCTTGTCATTAGCAAGTACAGCTGCACAGTAAACTTCTGCTGTTGTTAAGTCCATTGCAACTATCTTGTTGCCTGGAGTAGCTTTGATACAACCTTTGACAATTGGATTGTCTCTTGGTATCTGTTGCATATTCATTTTACCACTACTTGAAAGACGTCCAGATGTTGTTCCGTGAAGGTTGAAACCTGTACGAAGTCTGCTATCTCTGTCAAGCTGTGGGTAAATTTTATCAAGATATGTAGTCTTGATTTTAACTTTCTGTCTTATGTCAAGCACTAACTGAGGTACTTCATGTTTCTCAGCTAACTCTTTTAGCACTTCCGCATCAGTACTATCCGCACCCGTGCCGGTCTTCTTACCTGTTGGCTCTAGTCCAATATAGTCAAAGAGTAGAGAACGAAGTTGCATTGTACTGTTAGGGTTGAAATCTTTTCCTGTAATCTCCTCGAACTTCTTAATTTCAGGATAAGTATATAATGAAGCAATAGCTTCATCAATATTCTCCTGCATAAGCACAGAAGATTTTTCTAGCCTTCCTTTATCGAAGGGTACGCCTGTATCTTGTATATCTGTAAGGAATCGGCAACCTGGTATGAGTATGTCTCGATATACTCCATACAATCTTTCATTAGTAAGTAAAGGTTTTTCAAACTTTTGGAAAAGAAGAAAAGTACATACTGCGTCAAGAGCTGCATAGTCTTTCATAATATCGAAAGGAATCATGTCCCAAGTAAATTGATTCTTGAGTATTCCATTTCTACGACAATAATCTGCCATCCAATCATACATTGGTTTCTCATAGTCTCCATAAGGAGTGTATTTGAGAGATAATTGTTTTAGGCCGTGAGTGCCTGGATTTTCATCTAACATATAGTGTAGTAACATAGTATCTTCAAATCTTGGAAATTTAAAGTTAAAATGATATTCAAAGAAGGCTAAGTCAAACTTAGCATTATGAAATACTACTCGTTTCTTAGTGAATAATTCTTGTAGTAATTCTTCTACTTCTTCGTCTACACATTCTGTATCAATGTAAGCACCGTGGTCTGGTTCATATGAAATACTCATACCAAGTATATGCCCATCTCTTGGGTATAGTCCTGTTGTTTCCGAGTCAAGTGCAATGAAATCATAAGGAGCTTCTAAAGCATTGTTTAGAAACTTTATGAAATCCTGTGTATCTGTTATACCATATGCTTTATCAGAGCCAAGTTTCATAACTTTTAAATCTCCTTTTACATACTTACTTATGTTTGTTACTGACTCTTCCCAAGTCTTTTTAGCTTCTGGTTTGAAAGCTAACATTGCTGGGTTTATTACTGGTAGAAACTTTTCATCTATAACTCTACCACTGTATTCTGTTACTGAGCTTTGCTTTGTGTAATACTTCAAACATTCTGACCCAATAAGTATTACCCAATCATAGTCATCAACATTAATATCAATGTCACAGTCTCGTTTTAATACTTTCTTTATGGTTGGGTCTGAACAAAGTTGAAACTGCTCAAAGTCAAACTCGTTGTTAAATAATCTTACATAGTCATTACGACTAGGTTTACTTTCTATTAATGCTATTTTAGCCATATAATTGTTCCTTTAATTCTTTTACTTTATTCTTTGTTAATGCCCCTGCATCCCCTAATGCTCTTGGTAGTCTGATGTTTTTATGAAGTATTTCTGCTATCTCGCACATTTCAATCACTCTTTCTGCAGCATCTTGCCCTGCATCATCAGGGTCAAATAATAAATCTATGCCTGTTACTCCACTCATTTTTAATAGTTTTAATTTTTCTATATCTATGTTTCTTGTACCAAAACAACAAACACTATTCTCTAGCCCCTTATCATGTAGGTTTAGTACATCAAATATACCTTCTACTAATATTACTCTGCCTTTTATGGGGCGGACTCGAGCAGGAAATAGTGGTAACACAGCTTTTGGGGGATGTATGATATATTTTACTATATCTGTAGGTGATTGACTCCTACAATTAAATGCTACTATTTTTCCTGTCAAGTCCTTAATCGGAAAGGAGAGTCTGCCTGTAAAAGGTTTGTCTGGATGCACAAAACAATCAAATCTTTTGTATGTATCAGGCGAGATTTCTCTCCAGTTGCCTACATAAGGCATAAAATTCTTAGGCATTTTCAAGCCTATAGAAGAGGAACGTACTTCCTCTATCTTTCTTCTTACTTTTTCTCTACGAATATCCAATGGATTAGAGGGTGCATTAAAATGTGTAAATAAATTACCTTTAAATCCACAAGAAAAACAATTATAAACTCCAGTAATTCTATCAATTCTCATACTTGGGTTGCTGTCGTCATGCTCAGGATTAAGACATGCAACAATAGCGTCTGCTGGAGACAACTTATATTGTATCTTTCGTTCCTGTAATAATTCTTCTACTGTCATAATTTATCGCTATTTCCGTCTATCCATATCTCTATCTGCTGTAATTTAATTGTATCTTCATATATAGACCTAAACTCTTCTCTAGAAGGCATAGGTACTATTATGGGTAACTTTTTTATAAATTCACCATATGCTTTCGTTAATTGTTTTTCTGTGTATAATATCATAAGTCGTCTACATCTTCTCCAGTTTTCATACTATTTGACATATCCTCTTTATCTTTAGGATTAATTTGTGATTGAGGTCCGATTTTAAGTGTTTCCCAATCAATAACACTACTAAAACTTTTCATAACATTACTACGCATCTTAGTGCAATTAAATGTTATACAATTGTCTTCCTGTTCCCATGTTTCTAGTGAGTAAGCCGCATCTGCAGCATCAAGTATACCCTTTGCAAACCTTGCCTCTCCACTTGCATCTGTTTGGTAGGGTGCAAAGAACATAGTCTCATATTCTTGTGCATACAATTTCATTTTCTTACTTACTTCTATTTGTTCTGTCCAATCGTATTGGCCAGAGCGACTTGGTGCATTGTGGCGCTTCACTTGGTTCAGATAGTCAACTATTACAACACCGACATCAAGCTGGTTAACCTTTTTGTCGAGTTCTGACTGTATCTTGGAGAGAGTTAGTGCAGGGTCATAGATTACATCTATTTGCCTATCTTTGTGTAACTGAAGTCTTGTTAGTCTATCATGAAAAGCCTCAAAGTCACGAGTTTTCTCGAACTCTGGTAACAATTCATGTCCACCATCAAATCTACCAGCCCACCAGCCAGCGACTGCATTCCACTCATCAGATGATAGCATTTTACTGCGTAATCTTTTAAGCGGAACACGGGTTGCAACAGAACATATTCTTTGTAGTATAGAACGACTATCCATCTCAATAGTGAAATAAATAGCAGAACGACCACTTTCATATACGTTAGCTGCTAGGTTACAACAGGTAACTGACTTACCTGAACCACGTCTGCCTCCCACAAGCACCAAATCTTTGGGAGAGAACTGAATTTCCGAATCATATTCAGAATTGAGTCCTAAAGGTAAATACCTAGATAGTTCTTTGTCATCTTCAAACAGAGAGATTTTTTCCATACTCTCTGCAGGTGGTTTGACATCTACCTGTTCACTTACCTTTAAAACTATTTCCTGTAATTGTTCTATATTTTCTTCAGCTGTAGCCATTGCTACTGTATTATCTATATACTTATCTAGTTGGTCTAGAATTTCTACTTGTGCATATTCGTTCTTTAGATAGTCAAGCAAAAGCCAAGCGTCGACCTCGACATCTATAGACTCGATAGCGAATATTTTTTCTTGGAGTTTTCTGTCACGGACTTCGTAACGTAGGTCTTCAAATTGGGGAAGGTCTTGATATTGTTCGATATGTTTATCAAGGATTTTGAATATCGGTTGGAATTCACCAGGTAGGTAATGTTCCTTGAGATTAGACCAAGTATCTAAATCGTTCTGCACTATAATCTGCTTTAGTAAAGCACTCGCAATATTCAAACTAACTCTCCCAAGTATAAAATAAAAATGGTAGGGGCAGAACGCCCCTACCTAACTAAAATCCGAAATATTAACCTATTTCTTTTTTAGCAGCACCGTTGTAATCGGAACACTGTAGACCTCTTCTAGTCAACATTGTTTTTACTCCTCTTACTGTTTTGCCGATTGAATCAGCGATTTCTTCGACAGTCATGCCAGAGATATCGATGTCAGCTAAAACGTCAGCTTTGCTTGAACCTTTAGTTTCTTTCTGCTTAGGAATCGCATTGATTTCCCCACTTCTTAATAAAGATAGAGCTTTACCTCTGATTGAATTAACTGATTTGCCTAATGCATCAGCGATTTCTTCTACGAAGCTTCCGCCGTTTACCATTTCAACAAATGTTACTTCTTCTTCAGGAGTATAAGTTCTAACTGTTTCTACTTTAGGAGCAGGTTTAACATGCTCTGTTAATTCCATAGAAAGGATTTTTCCTTGAATTGACTTAGCTGAAAAAGCTCCGCCTTCAAAGTGTGATGCAATTTCTGCATATGTGTAAGAACCACTGTTATCAGTTACGAAAGCTGATAAAGTAGCTTCTTGGTCTTCTGAAAAAGACTTAGTTGCTGAAGCAGAAGCTAGTTCTACATCATAACCCATCTTTCTTAGTTTGCTAGAAACTGATCTTGTAGATGTTTCTAACTGCTCAGCTGCTTCTGCAACCATAGCTTGAGATATAGGGCTCTCATTGCCCACGAAAGAAGTTAACTCTGAAGTTCTTTCGTCTGTCCATTTTGGTAATGCCATTTTTAATTTTCCTCTAAAATGTCTTTTATGTTAATAATAATTGTTATACCCATTGTCTCTGCTTTCTTAGTTTTTGCACTTGCTATACCACTTTCATTAACTAAGATTGTTACATCTTTCGTTAAGTTATCCTTTACTGCGTAGCCGTTTTCTTCTAATACTTGTTTGGCGGCCGCTTTGGTAGGATAGCTTATTAGCTTTCCTGAAATACAAACTGTTCCCTTAGTGTTCTCGTGACTGACTTTAGCCTTGTTATCACAAGCAAAAGAAAAGGGTAGCTCGTAGTATTTTTCGAAGTGGAAAGTGTTTACTAACCAATCAAGAAGGTTCGACGCCGCTTTAGGACCCAGACCTGCCTCTGCACATGTCTCTGGGGTTATCTCATGTATTGATGAGATGTGTTTTGCTAACTTTTGAGTGGCACTTGAGCCTATCAGCGGTATCGAAAAAGCTGGAAGTAAAACTGTTAGGTCATTACTCTTCGATTTGTTTATTTCTTGAAAGAGTTTAGTTCCCAGTTTTTCTGAATCCAATGTTGATGATATTTCCTCTTGGGTGAGAGAATAGATATCATGGTAATCTGAAAGACCCAGCTTTTCGATAGTCGAAGGGCCGAGTCCTTTGATTTTTAAAGTCTTTGCGAAGTGTTCAACACGCTTTGCTGACTGAGCGGGACAAAGTTTATTACGACAGAATAATTGGTCATTAACAAGCTCTAACACACTTGCGCATGCTGGACAACTTGTCGGTGGTATTATCTCTGTCATATTGTCTTTCTCCCAAAATATAAGTATATTATATCAGACGAGAGAGCGTTTGTCAAGAATTATTTTTCGGGAAGTGGGATAAAATTTTGGAATCAATTTTGAAACACTCTGTATGCCCACCAAATTTTTCAGCTGGATAATGACGGTCGTCTTTAAACTCCTCGTGCAGCTCCTGCTCTTTCTTCCAACAGTTATAGATTGTATCGTGGTAAGTTCGTTGAATACGCAAATCATATCCTTTAAAACCACGACTTCTTTTAATAACGTGCCTCCAATCTTTTCCCTTTGCTATACCAACCTTGATACATTCTCTCTCAAATGTCTTTTGGTTGACAAGAATGACTCCATAAAGAACACCTTCTTCTAACTGTTCTTCAGGTCTATTCTCAAAATAAGTCTTGTTGTAGACTCCTCCACTCACTTAATCCACTCCCAGCCTTCTGTGATTGAATCTTGGGCAGCCTGAACAAAATCTCTGTCTCCTTCTGAAAGTATAGACCAAAATTTACTAATATGTAAAGTTTGATTGTAAACTTCCTCAGGATTCTTTAGATGATAGTTTTCATACATTAGCATTTCCAGTTGGTCTAATCTTGCTTGTATTTTTTCTTTTAAGTTCATGTTGAAAAATGATTTATAAGTCCAGTTAATAGAATAAAGACTGCAATTCCGTTTAATATAATTAATGCTCTATCTTTCCACAGCATACCTACCCAAAGCCAACCTGCTACACCTATTAAGGATAAGCAAAGGTCGATAAAAGGAAAAGATTGTGTAGAACGAACAGCAAAAGCGCCAATTAAAAAGACACTTGCTGTCCATTTTATATACCAAGACAAATCCTGTTTAGGAGTTGCACTTTTATATATTCTTTTACTGTTTTGTATTTCTTCTTTTGTATACTTCATTTTGGGTTCCATTTTTCGCAAGTCTCCTCTGAAAGTACCATTGCTGAAGGCATAGTTACTCTACACCAACCCTCACTAAGTTTTGGGGTGATATTATGTACGGCTTCATAAAACTTACAGTCTCCACAAGGATTGTCTGGAAGTTTATTTGCTCTTTTCATTAATTTCTTTCTTATTTTCATTCGTTAAAATACTTATAGTCTGTTTCGTAAATTCCAAAACGTAAACTTATTTTATTAGTATTAGTTTCGCCTTCTGATATCTCCCAGTCTTTATACTCAGCCCAAGTTAGCTTACTGCCGTCCTCGTGTACTGGAATTCCGTCCTGAGAAATTATTAGTTTCTTTCTTAGTTTCATATACATATACCGTTTTCTTGCCTGTAGTCCAGACAGATATTAATAATTTACGCTGGCGTTCCATCTTGTTCAATCATTTTCAAACAAAAGTTTTCTGCGATATCTTCACACCAGTACTCGCTTTTTGTTGGATGCCACATAAGAAATCCACTCTTTTCAGTTGATGTGTCAGAGAGATGTACTCCCCAATATTTATTTTCAATATGTCGAACTACTTTACCTATTCGTGTTCCTTCTCTGTACTCCGAATATACTTCATATTCTTTCATTAGTCTACTCTCGCTACTATTTGGGGAATGATTTCCCCTGCTCTTATTACTTCAACCATACACCCTATCTGTAAGTCTAACGACTCTATAATTGCGATATTGTGTAAAGTTGCCCTTGAAACTGTTGCTTCCCCTATTATACAGGGTTCAAGTATTGCTACTGGGGAAACGTTCCCTGACTTTCCTACTTGCCATTTAACATCAAGTAGTTTTGTGACTATGCCTTCTTGCTTTTCTTTGAGAGCGAAAGCACCACGAGGATGATGAGAAGTATATCCTAACTCATCAAACTCTTTGTGGCTAACTATTCTCCAGACATCTCCATCCTGCGGAAATTGTTCCCAGTTAGAATCAATTGCTGTATTGAATCCTACATGCTGTAACATTCTCATATCTTCTACCCAGTCAGGGCAGATAGCAGGTTGTACGCCATAAGCTATAAAAGTTAAGTCTCTTCGCTTAACTTCCTCAATATCTTTTAAGTTAAGCGCACCCGCTGCATAGTTACGAGCATTGGGTATTTCTTTTGGAGCTACTATCTCTCCTGTTACTTGATGAGGTCCTTTGAAAGATATTGTATTTGGTACTAGATGTCTAATCTTATCTGTAATCTCTAGACCTTTCTTACCATCTCCTCTTGTAAGTGCCATTGTTAGTTGTCCCTCTATATATTGAATACTAACTGCAGCTCCGTCTAATTTAGGTGTAACAGTTACTACTCCAGGTAAAAAAGTAGAAGGGTCTTTCTCTCCCTTATAAATTTTCTGTAAAGAATACATAGGAAACATATGAGGTATTCTTACACCTTCATCTGAGCCAACAGCAGTAACGCCTACCTGTTCTTCTAATCTATCGTAGACTTCATCAGGTATAATTGGATTACCACTATAGTAATCTGCTTTTGCTTGTTTTAAAAATGCCTCTAACTTGTTCATTACTTTCCTATATGTTTTACTTCTTCTTTTGGTATTACTTGGTATGCCCCTTTATTGTATGCAATCGACACTGTATACTTCTCACTTACTTTTTGTTTGTAAGAACTATCACGCGCAGGTGTATACTCGCTCAAAGGAGCGGAAGGGTATTCGGGGATATTCCTACGAATTGTAGGCTCTGGAGCAAAGGTTTTCCACTGAGGCTGCTTGGTTCTCACAGCCTTAGTGAATTTGCTCTTACGTTTGCGACCGTGTTGGTCATATGTCATGTGTCCTTTTATAATCATACATATATTATACACAATTTTTAAGGACTTGTCAAGAACTATTTTTGCTAGAGGTAGATTTCATCTAGCAAATCTCTGAAATTTTCTTCTATGATTGCTTTTGATTCTGCTAGTGAAAGAATTTCTACTAGACCTTGAAAGAGATTTCTAGTATTTTCCATATCAATAGGTATGGTTATTCCTTGATTAGAAGGTTTCCATTCTTCATCAAAGTCTAGATAATACTTTCTTAATGATATGTACTCAGTATCACGAAAAGTATTTATTACTAATCTAATCTGTTCGTGTTCTGTTTCTTGTATTACTTTTTCGTAAATTGCTGGAGCATCTAAATCAATCATTGCGTATAACTCGGTTAAGAGGCACAATGCTCGTTACATTTTCAGGCACAAGTATTCTATAAGAATCTGTGTCCCAGCAAAATAATAAGGAAGTATGTTGACCTTCCTTTGCTCTATTCTTTTTACCTTTTATATATTGAGTGCTAAAATCTCGTGTACACACATTGTACTTTAGTTTGCGAGAGTTCTGACTCCTGTAAGTGATAATTGCATCCCCAGCATCATCGAGTTTCTTCTCAAAATCCTGTTTTTTCATTGTTTCCTCCAATTTAATCTAACAAAAACTCTTTTGAATTGTTAAATTTTTGGTCACTTTTTCAAGATGCAAAAAATTGAGGCAATCACAATGACTGCCTCAACACACTAAATTACACTACTTATTTAATGATTCGACTACGTTTGCAAAGTAAACTGCTGCTTTACCTGTTAGTTTAGAAATGATTGCTGCATCAACTTCTTGACCTGCATCACCAAGAACAGAAGTAAGTTTGTCTTGTGCATCTGCAACTGAAACTCTGCCTCCGCCTGTGCTACCGCCACTTGACTTAGCTGCTGGAGTTTTTCTTACATATACTCCTGCTTTTGTTAATATCATTCTGACACCGTTAGGACTTTCGCCAAGTTCTTCTGCTATGTCTTTTACTATCTCCATTGAAGTCTCAGGGGTCGGCTCTGCGTCCTGATACATTTCAATTGCCTGCTCTTTAGATTCATCTGTCCAAGCCATTCTTCTTCTCCTATATTTTTTGTTATTGCGCATGAACTCTGGCATACCAAATGCCCACCCTGTGGTGTCTCGCATTTGTTGGTAATATCTGTCGCTCATATTTGCTTGTTTTTGTTTATAAATATATTATAATAAAATTATAACCAATTGTCAAGAACTATTTTTTAGTATCTATAACTATTGGTATTATTTAAAGTGTTTCTGTAAAGCATTTAACATATCTTCTGCTTCTGCAAGTTTAGATAGTTCTTCTTTTATTGAAGCCATAATATCATTATGTTCTCCAATTCCAGTAGAATTTTTCATATAAACTCTTACATTAGCTCTATGATAAGCTATTTCGCCTTCTAAATGTGTTTTTAAATCTTCGTACATTTCTGCTCCCAATCTTCTATTGCCTTTCTTATGCTTCCCTCTGCCAAAACTGAACAATGTAGTTTTATTGGAGGTAATTGTAAAGCGTCAGCAATATCTTTGTCTTTAATTAATTTTGCTTCTTCTATTGTTCTTCCTTTTAGCATTTCTACAAACATTGTAGAACTCGCTATTGCACTCCCACACCCGTAAGTTTTAAACTTTACATCTGTGATGCGTTCGGCGCTGTCAAGTTTCAACTGTAATTTCATGACGTCACCACAAGCAGGTGCTCCAACCATTCCTG
>Ga0233444_10001867_pt1 | contig 23012 bp, 16 predicted proteins | sample SI_124_October20_6_FD_182792 | JGI IMG/M metagenome (GOLD analysis project Ga0233444, IMG submission 182792) | Seawater microbial communities from Saanich Inlet, British Columbia, Canada - SI_124_October2016_10_MG | ecosystem: Environmental > Aquatic > Marine > Inlet | place: Canada: British... | reverse complement strand
AGAATTTTTGCCTTTTTGCGATGTTGTCATGGGTACAGAAGAGGAATTGTTGGCGATAAATGTAGAAAGTAATTCAGATATCAAGATAAAAAATAGCTCCATCACATCCCCTGAAATTCAAGGAGATCTTCAAAAATCCATACAACAAGTGCTGGATCTTGGTGTCAAGCTGTTGCTCGTAAAAACAGGTCCGAAAGGTGTTGATGCCTATTTTAATGATGGAGCCAAGGAGACAATTCCTGGTTTTCCGGTTCAAGTGGTAAATGTTTTGGGTGCAGGAGATGCATTTGCAGCAGGTTTTGTTTATGGCTATACTAGAGGCTGGGACACTTATAAGTCTGCAAGGTTGGCCAATGCATGTGGTGCATGGTTGGTGACAAAGCAAGGCTGTTGTACAGATGCACCAAATAACAAACAGATCATGGATTTTATAAATAATGAAGGAGGATTTTAAAAGGACATATATGAAAAAAACACGCATAACAGTTGCGCAAGCCACCATTGCATTTTTAAAAAATCAATTCGTTCGTCAAGATGAATTAGAAATTCCATTTTTTGCAGGATGTTTTGGGATCTTTGGTCATGGTAATGTAGCTGGATTGGGTGAAGCCTTAAAGCAAAATCCAGAATTTACATACTACCAATCCCGTAACGAACAGGCGATGGTTCATACAGCAGCTGCTTATGCCAAGATGAAAAATCGTTTACAAACATTTGTTTGTACAACTTCAATTGGTCCGGGATCCACCAATATGATAACTGCAGCAGCTGGAGCTACCATCAATCGGCTACCGGTGTTGTTATTACCGGGAGACTTTTTTTCAACTCGGTCTGCCAGTCCCCTACTCCAGCAATTGGAACACCCTCATTCTCAAGATATTTCTGTTAATGATTGTTTTAAACCAATATCTAAATATTGGGACCGCATTAACCGCCCCGAACAGTTAATATCAGCCCTTATGGAAGCCATGCGTGTTTTGACATCTCCTGCAGAAACTGGTGCTGTCACCATTGCTCTTCCACATGATGTACAAACAGAGGCCTATGATTTTCCGTCTGATTTGTTAGTCAAACGTGTATGGCAAGTTGCGAGACCCTTGCCAGACAAAGATTTAATTTCAAAAGCAGTCGAAACCATCAAAAAAGCAAAAAAACCAATGATTGTCGCTGGAGGTGGCGCAATCTATTCTGGAGCTGAATCTATTCTTCAAAATTTAGCAGAAAATAGTGGTATTCCAGTCACTGAAACTTTTGCTGGTAAGGGAACCCTACACTACGAGCATCCGATGAACTTGGGGTCTATCGGTGGAACAGGAACCAAGGGAGCTAATGAAATCGCAGCAGAAGCTGATGTAGTAATTTCGGTCGGCACACGCTATGGGGACTTTATGTCTGCATCAAAATCTGCATGGCAAAACAAGGATGTAACCTTTATTAATCTCAATATAGCAGAACTAGACGCTTTCAAACATGCAGCAATCCCATTGCAAGGAGATGCCAAAGAAACTCTACAAATAATTTGTACCAAACTTTCAGATTATAAAACTGATACAAAGTATATTGATAGAATTCACCAACTGCATAAAGAATGGAATCAAATCGTATCACAAGCTTATGAGCCAATCGATGCTGACAACCCAGTTCAAGCGGAACTTATTGGTGCACTCAATGATTTTATAGGCCAAAATGATGTCATTGTTCACGCTGCTGGTAGTTTACCCGGAGACCTTCACAAACTGTGGCGAACAACAAATAACAAAGGCTTTCACTCAGAATATGGCAATTCATGTATGGGTTATGAAATTCCAGGTGGAATTGGCGTCAAAATGGCCGATCCGGAAAGAGAAGTCTATGTTTTATGTGGAGATGCCTCATATCTGATGATGCCATCCGAAATCCTAACGAGTATCCAAGAGCAATATAAAATCACGCTGATTTTAATCAATAATAATGGATATGCAAGTATTGGAGGTCTTTCTGAATCTGTAGGGGGAGAAGGATTTGGTACAAAATTTAATTACCGAAACCCGAAAACAGGACAACTTGATGGAGATATACTTAGTGTGGACTTCGCTAAAAATGCTGAAAGTTTAGGTGCAATTGTTTATCAACCCAAATCTTTAGTCGCATTTACAACAGCCTTACAAAAAGCCAAAGAAAACACCACAACCACAGTGATCTGTGTAAATACCCAAAGCGACAGGAAATTGGCAGGCTATGCCTACTCCTGGTGGGAAGTTCCCGTTCCTGAAATCTCAGCGTTTTCTGAAGTAAGAAAAGCTAGAGATAGCTATGAGAATAATAAAAAAAGACAACGACAATATCTAAAACCCAACAACTAATTTTCAAACACAAATGAAAACACTAAATAATTACATCAATGGTGAATGGGTGAAAAGCAAAAATTCTGATACCCATGAAGTTCTTAACCCAGCGAACCAAGAAATTTTAACGAAGGTTCCATTTGGAAAAGATTCAAAAACTGATGTAGATAAGGCTGTTCGCCACGCACATAAGGCATACTTGGCGTGGAAAGATGTACCCACCATGAAAAGAGTTCAACCTTTATTCAAGCTAAAAGCTCTTTTAGAAACCCATAAAACGACCTTGGCTCAAATGATTACCAACGAATGTGGTAAAACCTACAACGAATCTATGGGGGAATTACAAAGAGCTATAGAAAATGTTGAAGTTGCTTGTGGGGCTTATGTGATGAATCAATCAGAATTTTCTGAAAACATCGCTTCAGGAATAGATGAATTTATGATTCGTCAATCTTTGGGCGTTTGCGCATGTGTTACTCCCTTTAATTTTCCTGGAATGATTCCGTTTTGGTTTTTACCATATGCCATTGCGACAGGCAATGCATTTGTTCTAAAGCCCTCTGAAAAAGTTCCCATGACCATGCAATATGTTTTTGAGTTGATCGATAAGGAGTTGGATTTGCCTAAGGGCTTGCTTAGTATGGTACATGGAGGAAAAGAAGCAGTTGATGGGCTTTTAGAACACCCAGATGTCAAAGCAATCAGTTTTGTTGGGTCAACGAATGTCGCGAAATACATCTACGCTAAGGGTACTGCCAATGGAAAGCGAGTACAAGCACAAGGTGGGGCCAAAAATCCTGTCGTTATTATGCCAGATGCAGACTTGGATACGACAACAAAAATCATCACAGATTCGGTTTTTGGTTGTGCAGGACAACGTTGTTTAGCGGCATCTGTGATTATCACAGTAGGAGATGAAAAAGGTATGTACACAGAAGCGATGGTAGAGGCTGCAAATAATAGAACCGTTGGCTATGGGATGGACAAACAAACAGAGATGGGTCCTGTCATTAGTTCGGAAAGTAAAAAACGAATAGAAAATCTGATTCAAATTGGAATTGATGAGGGTGCCAAACCTTTAATTGATGGAAGAAATTGTGAGGTGAGTGGGTTTGAAAAAGGAAACTTTATTGCACCTACCATACTCGAAAATCCTTCACTGGATGGAACGATTGTTCAAACAGAAATTTTTGGTCCAGTGATGAGCCTTGTCCACTTCGACAATCTGGAACAATCCATTGATTTTATCAACCGAGGTAAGTATGGAAACATGGCCTGTATTTTTACACGTGATGGCTTGGCAGCGCGAAACTTTCGCAGTCAGGTCATGGCAGGAAATATTGGTATCAATATTGGCGTGGCTGCACCTGTTGCACAATTTCCATTTTCTGGTTGGAAAGAGTCGTTTTTTGGTGATTTGCATGCGCAAGGACGACACGCGATAGAGTTTTTCACACAAACCAAAGTGGTCATCGAAAGATGGCCCAAAGACTGGAGCCGAAAATTTTAAAACATAAACAATGAAAGTAGGAATAATAGGCCTTGGAAGAATTGGTCAAGTACATTTAGAGTCACTCAGCAATATAAATGATGTTGAAATTGTATGTGTTTCAGACATCAATGAGACAGTATGTAAAGAAATTACTAAAAAGTTTAATATTTCGAGATATACACTTAAATACGAAGATTTAGTCTCTAGTCCTGAAGTTCAGGCTGTATGGGTGTGTAGCCCTTCCAATTTACACTACACCCATGTTACAGCCTGCCTATCCAATAACAAACTAGTTTTTTGTGAAAAGCCTTTGGAGATTGACTCAGAAAAAATCCAACAACTAATTGATCAATTTCCAGATATTAATAAAAGATTGATGGTCGGGTTTAATCGAAGATTTGACCCTAACTTTTCATTTGTTAAAAATAATATTCATAAAATCGGTAAGCCAACAATTTTAAAAATTACAAGTAGAGACCCTCAGCCACCACCAATTGAATATATAAAAAGCTCAGGTGGAATATTTATGGATATGACGATTCACGATTTTGATATGGCATCTTTTATGGTAGGTGCTAAGCCAGTCTCAATATTTGCCGTTGGAGCTGTTAATTATAATCAAGCGTTTAAAGGTATTGATATTGACACTGCACTTATCACAATCATATTTGAAAATGATGTGGTTTGTAATATTGATAATAGCAGAAAATGTACATATGGCTATGACCAAAGACTCGAGTTCTTAGGAGACCAAGGCATGTTATCTGCTGACAATGTAAAAAATCACCATGCTAGCCTTTTCAATTCGTCTGGTTTACAATCCTCATTATGTAAAGATTTTTTCATAGATAGGTATACCCAAGCTTATTTCATTGAAAACCAAAATTTTATTCATTGCGCCCAAAATGACATTAAATTTCCAGTTACAGCTGACGATGCATTGATCGCTCTTCAACTTGCGCAAGCTGCCAATGATTCATTAAATCAAAACAAGGTCATAAACTTAAATGATTAAGATATGATGCTATTTATCCCTTTTGCTGCTTTTTTACTTTTCGTTGCTTTTTTATCCTGGTATTTGACTAGAAAAGAAAAGCTCGGTACAAGTGACGGTTACTTTTTAGGAGGTAGGAGTCTCACAGCATTTTATATTGCTGGTTCACTTCTTCTTACCAATTTATCTACAGAGCATCTGATTGGGCTCAATGGCAGTGCCTATCGATATGGGATGGAGGTTATGGCTTGGGAGACCTTAGCTGCTCTAGCAATGGTTGCGATGGCACTTTTCTTTTTGCCCAGATATCTCAAAATGGGATTGGTAACCATCACTGAATTTTTAGAAGTGCGATTTGATAAGGCAACGCGTGTCATCGTTTCTGGTCTATTTTTGCTACTTTATGTAACTACACTTTTGCCAATTGTACTCTATACTGGTGCGCTGAATTTAGAAAGTATTTTTGATGTTTCCGCGATTCTTGAGGTGTCTCGATTTGAAGCTATTATTCTTATGGTTGTATTTATTGGTGGTATAGGCTCATTATTCGCGATTTTAGGCGGCTTAAAAGCTGTTGCTGTTTCTGATACCATCAACGGAATTGGTCTCATCATAGGGGGTATTGCCATTCCCATTTTGGCATTTTATCAGATTGGGAGTGGAAGTTTTTTTGATGGTGTAAATGAGGTATACACTACTATTCCTGATCATTTTAATTCCATTGGTGATGCTGACTCTGAAGTGCCATTTGCTGTTATTTTTACAGGGATGTTCATCCCGCAAGTATTTTATTGGACGATGAACCAATCGATTATTCAAAGAACCTTTGGCGCTAAAAACTTAGCTGAGGGTCAAAAAGGAGTTCTGATTGCCGCTTTTTTCAAACTCATTATTCCGTTTATCGTGGTCATCCCAGGAATCATTGCTTTTTATTATTTCAAAGGCGGATTGGACAATCAAGATTTAGCATACCCTGAACTTGTAAAAGCTGTTCTGCCTGTTCATTTTACAGGAATTTTTGCTGCTGTTATTGTTGGCGCTGTGTTAAGTACATTTAACAGTGCACTTAATAGTGCGTCTACCCTATTTAGCATAGACGTTTACAAAGGATATATCAATAAATCCGCAAGTGAACAACAATATGTAAGAGTTGGAAAAATTACAACAACCGTTTTGGCAATAGCTGTTATCATCATAGCACCCTTAATTAGTCGTGCTGGAGATGGTCTATTTATAATTCTACAAGAGTTTAGTAGTATTTTTAATATGCCCATTTTTGCAGTGATTGTTGCTGGACTATTGTTGAGAAAAGTTTCAGCTAAAGCTGCTAAAATTGGCTTGGTGATTGGCACATCTCTATATTTGCTCTCAAAATTTGGTTTGGACGCCATGGATGTTGACATTCACTTTTTACATCGATTATGTGTCGCTTTTTTTGCTACCATTTTTTCAATGCTAATTTTGAGTAATAGGTATCCTAACCGGAAAGAATTTACAATTCAAAATAAGGGAATAGTTGATGTAAAAAACTGGAAATATGTGAAACCCGTAAGTTTTTTAGTCGTTATCCTTACGATTCTGATTTATTTATTATTTAGTCCAATGTTTCTTTAGATTCATAAACTATTAAATTAGAGTTTAATTATTAATATTTTTCAAATAATATTAACTATTATGCCACTATTCAATAATCACAATTTTTTGTTTTTAATAATTTACTTAATAAATGTAAATTAAACATTTATATTTGTTGAAATCAAATTTCTTAACAAAAAATATACAACATGCCAATATTTAATGAAATAGAAGAGATAATTGAACTCGTACCAATAGGTAGTTTAAGATTGAGAATCCCATCATTTCCAGTAATTAAAAAGTAATAACAAAGTAGTTTAATTATGAATATGTTTTTTAAAGATAGCATAATATCATGTTTATTTATTTTTTTTGGCCAGTTAATTATGATAGGTCAATCAACTATACCATTGCCTGAGCATCCTCGGCCTGATTTCAACAGATCAATTTGGAAAAACCTGAACGGTATGTGGGATTTTAGATTTGATCCAAATAATATTGGATTAACTGATAGTTGGAATTTAGGAGAAACTATATTTGATAAAGAAATAGCTGTCCCTTTTCCATGGGGATCTAAATTATCAGGTGTTGAAGATGAAGCAAATATTGGTTGGTATTCTCGAAGCATAAATGTACCGTCAGAATGGAAAACCAAAAAAACATTTTTAACTATCGGAGCTTGTGACTGGGAAACTACAATATGGCTCGACGGAAATCTTATTGGAAAACACCAGGGAGGATATGTTCCTTTTTCTTTTAATCTGACCCCATATTTAAAATATGATTCGGATCAAAAATTAGTAATTAGAGTAGATGACGATGCAGGAGACCCAAATAAATTCAAAAGGGGACATGCTCTATATGGAAAACAAGGTTACGGAAATGCTAGGGGCATTTGGCAAACAGTATATCTAGAGACTAGAGGTAAAGATTATATTGAAGCTGTTCATTTTAACCCTGACATTGATAATAGCAAAGTGAATGTTTCAGTGTATGTAAAAAATGATTCTAAAGATATTTTACCATTATCCTTGAAAATCAAAACAGATAGTGGTTTTATTAAGCATAATATCAACATCAAGCCTAGACAACAAAAAAGAAATTTTGATATTGATATTCCTAATATTAGGTTGTGGTCACTCGATGACCCATACCTGTATGAAGTCGAGGTTTCATTTGACGAAGATGTAATTCAAACATATTTCGGGATGCGTAAAATATCTACTGAAATATTACCAGGAACAGATTATCATTATGTTGCATTAAATAACAAACCCATTTATCTTCAGATGGCACTTGATCAATCTTATCACCCTGATGGATATTATACTTTTCCTAATGATAATTTTGTAAAGGAGGAAATTTTACGAAGTAAGTCTATCGGATTAAATGGCATCAGGATTCATATAAAAATGGAGGTGCCTAGGAAATTATATTGGGCTGATAAATTGGGTCTTTTAGTGGTTCAAGATCTCCCAAATTCGTGGGGACAACCTGATAAATTGATGCAAGATGAAATTAAATATACTCTTGAGGAAATGATAAAAAGAGATTACAATCATCCTTCGATATTCTCATGGGTTATTTTTAATGAACAATGGGGTCTTAAGACTAAAAATGATCCTGAAGACAATAAGAAAAACAAAGAAGAAATATTACCAGAAACTTATGACTGGGTGGCTTCAATGTATTATTATGCTAAATCACTTGATCAATCTAGGCTGATTGAAGATAATTCTCCATGTTGTGGAGGACTACATACTGTAACGGATATTAATTCTTGGCACAAATACCTTCCAGGTTACGAGTGGGAAAATTATTTAAAAGAACAAACCGAAAAAAATTTCAAAGGTGGGTCACATTTGTACTACAATGGATTTAAGCAAGGCAATCAACCTTTTATGAATTCCGAATGTGGTAATGTGTGGGGTTATGAGGGAAGCACTGGGGATATCGATTGGAGTTATGATTATCATAGAATGATTAACAGTTTTAGAATGTTTCCGGAGCTTGCAGGCTGGGTATATACAGAACACCATGATGTAATCAATGAATGGAACGGCTATTGGAAATTTGATAGATCAAAAAAATATACTGGAGTTGAACAAATATTTGATGGAATGAGATTAAATGATTTTCACTCACCAATCTATTTGTCAACTGGGGGAGAAATTTGCCAAACTGTTAGTGGTGGTGAAAAAATTGATGTACCACTGTTTATTTCGTCTATGACTCCAGAGGAATATGGAGAGGAACTCATAATTGATTATAAGTTATCTCACATTAATCATATTGCCGAAGAATCAATTCTTCAGTCAAATCAAATTAAATTTGATTACCATCCATGGCTTCAAAAAAGTCTTCCATCTTTAAGCTTAACTATGGCTCAAGTTGGTGGACTATCAAAATTAACACTTACTTTGAAAACCACTAAAGGAGAAGTACTGCACAGGAACTTTATGCACTTTGAGGTAATTTCAGAAAAAGAATTAAATAATGCAGAAGTATTTGATATTCCTGTTAAATCGTTTTCAAATTCAAGTTGGTCAGAGAAATCATGGCTAGTTTTTGACGGGAAAAAAGCAAATGGAACAGGTAGTGGTTTTTTTGAATATGAGATTGCAATTCCAAAAGAAATAAAATTGCAAAATCATAAAGAGATCTTTTTTATTGCGGAACTATCATCAAAAGAGCTTTTTGAAAAAGATAAAGATGATATTATTATTGAAGATGGATTCGATTACATGAAAGGATCAATACAAAAACCAAGTACAAATCCAAATTCGTATCCAATGACAGACACAAAATTTTTTCAATCAAATATTGATGTTTATGTAAATGATAAATTTAAGCAGGATGTTACTTTATATGACGATCCAGCTGACCACAGGGGGGTTCTGTCATGGCATAATCAAGAAAGGTCAGAGCTCGGCTCTGTTAAATTAGAAGAAGCAGGTTCTTATGGATATTTAGTAAAAATTCCAATTTCTGATAAAGAACTAGAATATTCCATAAATAATGGAAAGATTAAAATAATAATGAAGACTAAAGGGGATGGTGGAATTGCCATATATGGAAAATCATTTGGCAGATATCCTTTTGATCCAAGCTTAGTCTTGATAAAATAAATCATACATGTTAATTTTTATTAAAAAAAAATTATGAAAAATCCAATTACGACAAACAATACTTTACTTACGACAGTTTTTTTATTTCTAGCAACATTCTACTCATGTAATTTTTTAATTAATAAGGAAATAAATGGAAAGTGGTCAGAAAAAAAAATATGGGAGTGGTATGAAGAACAGCCCTGGTTAGTTGGCACAAATTTTATTACAAGCTCGTCAATAAACCAATTAGAATTTTGGCAGGAAGACACATTTGATCTAGAATTGATAGAAAAAGAATTGAAATTATCTGCAAGTATTGGTATGAATACCCATCGTGTTTTTCTTCATGACTTACTCTGGACTCAAGACTCTATTGGGTTTATGGAAAGAATCGATCAATATCTAAAAGTATCAGACAAGTATAAAATAAAAACAATGTTTGTTTTTTTTGATGATGTTTGGCACCCAATTCCAAAATTAGGCAAACAACCAGAACCAATTCCTCACATTCATAATTCAGGATGGGTCCAATCTCCTGGATCAGAAATTTTAGGAGACAGTTTACGTCATCATGAACTGAAAAATTATGTAAAAGGGGTTATTAGTCATTTTGCTGCTGATGATCGTATTGTAGTATGGGATTTATATAATGAACCCGATAATGTTTCTCCAATTCGTCCAAGATACCCAGATAGAGGACCTGAAGTAAAAGAAAAACATATTTATTCATTATCGTTACTTAAAAAAACATTTAAATGGGCAAGAGAGGTCAACCCATCACAGCCATTAACTGTGGGTTTATGGAAGGAAGAAAATAAGTGGAGTGCGCTAGACAGCTTATCTGCCATTGATAAATTTGTGATTTCTAATTCAGACGTTATTTCATTTCATGCCTACGGAGATATAAATGAAACGAGAAAGAAAATAGAAGACTTAAAAAAATATAATAGGCCATTATTATGTACAGAGTACATTGCTAGAGAATTTGGTAATACTTTTGAAGGATTGTTGCCAGTTTTTAAGGAAAATAAAATTGGTGGATATAATTGGGGATTTGTTGCTGGTAAAACAAATACAAATTATCCTTGGAAGAGTTGGGATTCAACTTATACTGGCCCACCAGAAAAATGGCACCATGACATATTTCATAAAAACGGGAAGCCTTTTTCTGAAAAAGAAGTTAGATTTATTAAAGAAATTGTAGGTTCTGTAAATAATTAGCACGGGAAATACATAGATAAATACTTTTTTAAAAGAATTTGGATGGCCCAAAATTCTTTAGTACTCTTGTTTGATTGGTGTCAAGGTTGAATAGGTTTGATTTTAGTACTTATATTTTTTATTATGAACTTTCCTATTTGGTCTCCCTCTTTTACTCCTTCCTCTATAGCCATCATGTAGTGAATGCCGCCATAAAAACGAGAGATAGCGGCTTCTTCTGCTGCATGGATAAACGAATTGTATGACCTTGTCGGAAGACCATATGGTATTTCAGAAGTATCTTCAAAAGCAAAATTATCACCATAAAGTTCTGTTAATATGACAGCTGATGTACGAGAAATGACAGAGTGCCCACTTGTATATTCTGGGAATGGAGGCGTTTGCAGAAAGGGTAGCCAATCTTCATCGTAATGTTTGTGAATTAAGGTTTCAGGACGAACTACAAGGGTATTCCATTTTTGGTTCCAACAACTTATAAAGGCATCAAAAAGACCCACAGTTACATTAGCATAAGCATTAACGGTTTCTGAGAAATTACTCTTTGCTGTGATTGCAGCTATCCCTGTTATTCCTATCCAATGTCCCCCCGGTGTTATTTTTTTAGTTGCAAACATAGCATGGCCTCTGTGGTGAGTAACATAAGGGTTACAATCCCAAAATTTAGCAATGTTTTTTTGCTCCTCGTCAAGATTTTCAACTATTTCATATACATCTTGTAATTGCAATTGAAAGGGACTCCCTTTTTTTAAATCAAATTCCAGTGGTGGTTTAGGTTGAAATTGATTGGCCGAGTCTAAAACCAAGGTTCTGATCTTATTCCAATGAGGCTCAATCCCATCCATGTAGTCTGGCGCAGTAGGCTTCCAGTAACATTCCTCTTCTTGAATTGTATATTTCGGAAAGGTTCGTGTTTGGTCATACATATCATCTTTAGCCCAAGATAAAATATGCTTGCTAACTTGGTCGGCATAGAGTTTAGATGCTTTTCTTACTAACTTTGGTACACGGATTTTTCTAATTTTTTCATTCTGTTTTTCTTGAAAGATTTGCATTTTATCTTCCGAAAAAATTAATGCTTTCCCAGTCGAATTAAAAGCGTATATGGCAGCTAGATGTGGATTAACATTTTTAGAAGCACTGGGAATTGGCTCTAACCCTGACAATTTTCCTGCAAATGATTGGTAGGCTAAGGAGTCAAATTGCGCAACGATTTCGTAGGCCGCAATAGTGGGATATAGATACACTCTTGAGGCCACAGGGGGTGAAAAAATATCGTGGACTATTATGTCAGTTAGATTTTGAACCGATTCTTGAAAAAGTACAGGATCTGAAATTGAAACTATATAATTATTATCTCTTTTACAAGAGAGCATAAATACACAAATTAGAATTAGATATTTTTTTTTCAATTGATATAATTTATAAAAATGTTGTTGTTTGATTTTTTACAAACTAAAAAACAAATATAAGTGTTTAAAGTACATTTAATTTTATTTAAATTTACAAAAACTTAATTTAAAATAACTCTAATAAAAAAGATCAAAATTAAATCATTTTAAATTACCTACTATGAACATTTAATTTAAAGGATTTACGCTTAAAAGTATTACTTATGAATTTCAAGATTTCAATATTAGTAAGCATCATTGCGCTAATTTTTCATAACAAAGTTGTCGGCCAAGGATACGACATAAGTTCTCCAGACTCCCATTTAAAAATCAGTATAAATTTTTCAAAAGAAACATGCTTTAACGTTACTTTTAAAGGGCAAGAAGTTGTTAAGAAAATATGTATTGATTTAACTTTAAGTGATGGTAGAGCATTTGGATCTTCTCCAAAAGCAGTGAGGTCAAAGTCTGAAAAGTTCAATCAGTATATTGAAGTTCCAGTTCCAAACAAGGATAGAATAATTGAATCTGAGTTTAATCAACTCACTGTTCTTTTTCAAAAAAAATACAACTTAATTATTCGAGCTTATAATGATGGTTTTGCTTACCGATTTATCGATAACAAAAACAATTCCAAAAATGTAATTGATGAAAAACTCGAATTACATTTTAATGACAAAACAACATCCTATTTTCCCTGGGAGGAGTCTACATACTCACACAATGAAAGGTTATACAATCGAGTTGGTATATCAAACTTAGCGGCTAAAGACTTTTGCAGTTTACCAGTGCTTTTCGATTCTAATGACGCAAAAATTTTGTTTTCAGAAGCCTCATTGTATGATTATCCAGGAATGTTTCTTGAAAAGACATCCGACAATACACTCAATTCAAAATTTCCAAAATATGTTCTAAAAGCAACCTCAGCCATTTTTGACCCGACAAAGGGAGATCAAAAATTAGAGGGAACTGAAAATGATTCAGATCGTACACAACAAATTGTTGAAGAAGGGGATTATATTGCCAAAATTGACGGAAAAAAAGAATTTCCATGGCGTGTTTTCATCGTGTCTGATGATGACAGAACCATTGTAGAAAGTAATTTAATTACCCAACTCTCGGAGCCTTCACAATTAGAGGACACTTCATGGATTAAGCCCGGTAAAGTAGCCTGGGATTGGTGGAATGCAAACAATGTATATGGAGTTGATTTTAGGGCAGGAATCAACCAAGAAACCTATAAATATTACATCGATTTTGCTTCCAAAAATAATATTGAGTACATCCTTCTTGATGAGGGGTGGACAAAATCTACAACCCAAATCTATGAGGCAAATCCAAATATTCAAATCCAAGAGCTTATAGACTACGCATCTTCCAAGAATGTAGGGGTTTTTCTGTGGGTACTTTGGAAGCCACTTGACTTGGATATGGATGGGCTTTTGAAACTCTATTCCAGCTGGGGAGCTGCAGGTGTAAAAGTTGATTTTATGCAACGCAATGACCAGTACATGGTAAAATCATATGAGAAAATCGCTGAGGTGGCTGCAAAGTATAAGATACTGGTCAATTTTCATGGTGCGTTCAAGCCCTCAGGAATTGAACGTAGATGGCCAAACGTCCTAACATATGAAGGGGTTATGGGTAATGAACAAAATAAATGGAAAGTCGAAGGATTTCCCTATTCTGACAACATTTACCCTGTTGATCCAGAGCATAATTTAACCATTCCGTTTATCAGAATGGTTGCTGGACCTATGGATTATACGCCAGGGGCTATGACAAACGTCAATCGTTTTGATTACAAATGGTCACCTGCCGATCTGAGTCCACCAGGGTTTAATGCACTTGGACAGCCTTTGAGCACCGAAGATAATATGCACGCAATCAACACGCGACCCATGGTAACTGGAACACGTGCTCATCAGGTGGCTATGTATACGGTTTTTGAGTCCCCACTTCAAATGATGTGCGATTCACCGACCTTGTATAAAAAAGAACAAGAAACTGTCGACTTTATTACGCAAATTCCCACGGTTTGGGATGAAACAATAGTTCTTGAAGCTGCCGTATCAGATTATATTGTGGTCGTAAGAAGAAGTGGTGAAGATTGGTACCTTGGGGCAATGACTGACTGGGAACCAAGGGATTTTGAGATTGAATTATCGTTTTTAAATGATAACACGGACTACTCTGTTCAAATCTATAAAGATGGAATCAATGCAGATCGTAATGCAATGGATTACAAAGTAGATAAGAAAACAATCAGCAGTGCCACACCACTTCAAATTCAAATGTCGAGTGGTGGAGGATTTTCCGCTATTTTTACGAAAAACTAATTCACCACTTCATTTATGAAAAACAACTATTGGAAGAAAAACATCCGCTATATCAGTATCCTTCTGAGTCTTTGGTTTATTGTCTCATTTGGCTGCGGGATTTTGTTTGTAGAGCAGTTAAACACCATTCAAATTGGTGGTTTTAAACTGGGTTTTTGGTTTGCTCAGCAGGGGTCTATTTTTGGCTTTGTTGCCATTATTTTTACCTACATCTATTTGATGAACAAGCTCGATAAAACCCAAAAATAATAAACGATGGAACTTCAATATTGGATTTGGATTGCTGTAGGATTAAGTTTTTCATTGTATATCGGCATTGCGATTTGGTCGCGTGCCGGCTCAACAAAAGAGTTTTATGTCGCAGGTGGAGGGGTTCACCCCATTGCCAATGGGATGGCAACAGCAGCTGACTGGATGTCGGCAGCATCGTTTATATCCATGGCAGGGATTATCTCCTTTGGTGGCTATGATGGCTCTGTTTACCTAATGGGCTGGACAGGGGGTTATGTACTACTGGCTTTACTACTCGCACCATATCTTCGAAAATTTGGCAAGTTTACGGTGCCTGACTTTATTGGAGATAGATATTACTCCAACACCGCCCGATCGGTAGCTGTGTTTTGTGCGCTGATTGTATCCTTTACCTATATCGCTGGACAGATGCGTGGGGTAGGAGTCGTATTTTCCAGATACCTAGAGGTAGACATTGTAACAGGCGTCTTAATCGGTATGGGGATTGTGTTGTTCTATGCAGTACTGGGCGGCATGAAAGGCATAACCTATACCCAAGTGGCGCAGTACTGCGTACTGATCTTTGCCTTTATGGTACCCGCAATCTATATCTCCTTTTTAGTCACAGGCAATGTGATTCCACAACTGGGCTTTGGATCAAGTGGCGCAGATGGGGTATATCTTTTGGATAAGCTCGACGGCTTGCATAGAGAACTGGGTTTTCATGAATACACCTCAGGGAGTAAATCCATGCTAGATGTGTTTTGCATCACCATGGCACTGATGGTCGGAACAGCAGGGCTACCACACGTGATTGTTCGCTTCTTCACTGTTAAGAAAGTCAGCGATGCACGAAAGTCAGCTGGCTGGGCACTGTTGTTTATTGCCATTCTCTACACCACAGCACCTGCCATAGCCGTGTTTTCAAGAACAAACCTTATTGAGACGGTAAGTAACCAACCCTATAAAGACATGCCAGAGTGGTTTGACAAATGGGAGACCACAGGACTGCTTGGCTTTACAGACAAAAACGAAGATGGGCTGATTCAATATACAGCCGACACCACAACCAACGAACTGACTGTTGATGCAGACATCATGGTACTTGCCAACCCAGAGATCGCACAGCTTCCCAACTGGGTGATTGCTCTTTTAGCAGCAGGAGCTCTGGCAGCAGCACTATCCACAGCAGCAGGACTCCTATTAGTGATCTCATCAGCAGTATCACATGATCTTCTTAAAAAAATGGTGATGCCCAATATCTCTGAAAAAGGAGAACTGATGGCTGCACGTATCGCTGCAACAGGAGCAGTATGCTTAGCGGGTTACTTTGGGATTAATCCTCCTGGCTTTGTAGCAGCTACGGTAGCCTTGGCATTTGGGCTGGCAGCTTCGTCGTTCTTCCCAGCCATACTACTTGGAATATTCTCCAAACGCATCAACAAAGAAGGTGCCATCAGTGGCATGCTTGTGGGTGTGACGCTGATGCTGTTTTATATGCTCAAGTTTAAGTTTGGATGGTTTGGGGGAGGCACCAAGGCCGATTGGTGGTTTGGGATATCGCCAGAGGGCTTTGGAAGCATTGCGATGATTGCCAATTTTGTAGTCACCCTAATCATCAGCAGCAGAACCCCAGCACCAAGCAAAGACATTCAAGAGTTAGTGGCAAATATTCGTAAACCATAAATCAAAATGACGATAAACACCAATGAATCCGACATCATCGTAAAATCCCCTGGCCGCATCAACCTCATTGGTGAGCACATCGATTACAATGGTGGTCATGTGCTGCCCGCAGCGATAGATAGAAAAGTCACCATGTGGTTTCGAAAAAAGGACAACAGTCTGTGTCGGGTTAACTCCGAAGATGAGGGTGCTTTTACTTTTGATATCAACAAGCCCTTACAAATCAGCGATACCCACTGGGAAAACTACGTCCTTGGCGTTGTCGATGGGGTTGTAAAAGCTCGTCCTGATCAGCTTGGAGGTTTTGATTGTGTGATATCCAGTGAGCTTCCCATTGGCGCTGGTATCAGTTCCTCTGCTGCACTAGAATGTGGGGTTGCCAAAGGTTTAAATGATTTGTTTGACTTGGGGCTTTCTAACCTTGAAATAATCGAGATTTCGCGCATGGCAGAGCACAACTTTGTGGGTACCAAGTGCGGAGTGATGGATCAGTTTGCGGTGACGATGGGTAAACGTAAAAAGCTGTTACTTCTCAACTGCGAGACCTTAGACTATAAGCTCATTGATGCAGAGTTTTCTCCCTATAAGATATTGCTACTAAACACCAATGTGTCGCATAACCTTGCTACAAGCGAGTACAACACACGCCGTGAAGAGTGTGAAGAAGCCCTTGCTGTTATTCAAAAAGATCACTCGCAGTATGCGTTTTTGGCCGATGTCCCAGAGTCTGTCATTGACACTTACAAGGAAAAACTCTCTGGAAAAGTTTATCAGCGCGCACTTTTTGTGTCGCGTGAAAACGCCAGAACCTTAAAAGCTGCTGAGCTTATCCAAAGCGGAGATATTAAGGGATTTGGCAAGTTGATGTACCAAACCCACGAAGGACTTTCCAAAAACTACGAAGTAAGCTGCCGTGAACTCGATTTTTTAGTGGACCTTTCCAAAGACCTCCCGCAGGTGGTGGGAAGTCGTATGATGGGTGGTGGCTTTGGCGGTTGTACCATTAACCTAGTGGAAGAGGGCTTTGTCAATGAGTTTATGGATTTGGCAAGCAACGCCTACAAACAAAAGTTTAATATTAACCTTACCTCCATATTGGTAGCTACCTCAAATGGCGTAGAAACTGTAAATTCTAAGTCATAGATGGATTTTAACAACACCCCACATAGAAGAAAAAACATCCTCACAGGGGAATGGGTACTGGTATCCCCACACCGCACCAAACGCCCATGGCAAGGCAAAAAAGACAAGCCTCAAGAAGTGGAGCTTTTGGCATACGATCCGAACTGCTATTTATGTCCAGGCAATGAACGTGCAGGAGGTGCTAAAAACCCAGACTATTCGGGTACATACAGCTTCCAAAACGATTTTGCAGCACTTCTTGAAGGCCCAGAAGAGACCTTTAAAGAGGGACTGCTAGAGGCCGAAAGCGAATCCGGAATATGTAAAGTGATTTGTTATTCTCCCAATCACAGTCTAACGCTGCCACTTATGGAGGTTGGTGATATTATTGAGGTAATAAACCTTTGGCAAAAGGAATACACCACTCTTGGAAGTGACCCAAACATCAACCACGTACAGATCTTTGAGAACAAAGGGGCGATTATGGGCTGCTCTAACCCACACCCGCATGGACAGATATGGGCACAACGCTCCATTCCGCAAGAGGTTCAGAAAAAGGTGGTACGCCAAAAAAGTTATTGGGAACAAAATAATAGCAGTTTATTGGGCGATTACCTCAAACAAGAGCTCAATGCTAAAGAGCGCATTGTATTGGAAAACGAAAGCTTTGTAGCCCTGGTGCCTTACTGGGCGGTATGGCCGTTTGAGGCGATGATTGTACCCAAAAGACATGTTACTTCTATTTTAGAACTCTCACAGCAAGAAGTATCGGGTTATGCGAGCATCCTAAAAGCACTCACCATCAAATATGACAACCTTTTTGAAACCTCATTTCCATACTCTGCAGGCATACACCAATCGCCTACAGACGGAAAAGACAACAGCCACTGGCATATGCATATGTCATTTTATCCGCCACTATTGCGCTCAGCCGAGGTCAAGAAATTTATGGTGGGCTACGAGATGTTTGCCAACCCCCAGCGTGACATCACCGCTGAGCAAGCCGCTCAACGCTTGCGTGACTGTGCAACCACACATTATTCAAACAATTAACTATATTCAAAACCAAAATTAAACCAACATGGATTTTTCAACCATAGACATTACCATATTTGCGCTTTATGCCGTACTTATTTTATCAATAGGGCTTTATGTGTCTCGCCAAAAAAAGGGAGAGACCAAAAGTGCGGAAGACTATTTTTTAGCAGGTAAATCATTGCCTTGGTGGGCGATAGGCGCTTCGCTGATTGCTGCGAACATCTCAGCCGAGCAGTTTATTGGCATGTCTGGATCGGGTTTTGCTCTTGGACTTGCCATTGCCTCCTATGAGTGGATGGCCGCCATCACACTACTTGTGGTTGGAAAATACTTTTTGCCGATTTTTATTGAAAAGGGACTCTATACCATTCCAGAGTTTATCGAAAAACGATACAGCACCAACCTAAAAACCATATTGGCCGTTTTTTGGATCGCACTCTTTGTGTTTGTAAACCTAACAACTGTCCTCTTTTTAGGGGGTAAAGCACTAGATACCATTATTGGAGCAGGAGATGGTGGCATATTGCTTAACAGCATCATTGGACTCGGTCTGTTTGCAGCGGCCTATTCCCTTTGGGGCGGACTGGCGGCTGTGGCTTGGACCGATGTGGTGCAAGTGGTACTGCTTATCATTGGTGGTCTACTCATGGCCTACTTTGCCCTTGCCAACGTCACAGACTCGGGCAGTGTTTTTGATGGACTTCGGTATGTCTATGAAAAAGCACCAGAACGCTTTTCTATGATATTGTCTGAAGGAGAAATCATCACCCCCAACGGAAGAGATGCTTGGTGGGATTTGCCAGGATTGGCCGTTATCATAGGCGGTATGTGGGTTGCCAACCTTTACTACTGGGGCTTTAACCAATACATCATCCAAAGAACACTGGCAGCTAAAAGCCTTAAAGAAGGTCAAAAAGGAATTGTGTTTGCAGCTTTTCTAAAGCTCATTATCCCTGTGATTGTGGTGCTTCCGGGGATCATTGCCTATGTAATGAACCTAGACCCAGAGACAGGGACGCTAAACATGGGAATGCTAAGCAGCGAAGGCTTTTTAGGAACCGCGGGCAATATTGCCAATGACAACGCCGCACCTTGGCTGATTAAAAACTTTATCCCAGTAGGGCTAAAAGGACTTATCCTAGCTGCCCTAGCCGCAGCGATCGTCTCCTCACTGGCATCCATGATTAACTCCACATCTACCATATTTACCATGGACATCTACAAATCGATGTTCAATAAAAATGCCAACGACAAGCAAATGGTCAAAGTGGGACGCCTAACAGGACTTGTAGCGCTTATCATTGCCATGCTGATTGCACCGCAGTTGGGCAGTCTGGGTCAGGTGTTCCAGTTTATCCAAGAATACACAGGGGTCGTAAGTCCGGGTATCTTGGCGGTGTTTCTAATGGGATTGTTCTACAAAAAAGCCACCAACAACGCAGCGATTTGGGGTGTGATATTGTCCATACCGATGGCGATGTACTTCAAAGTCGCACCCAACGGCTGGAGTGATGCAGCCTTGTTTGTGAATATTCCGTTTATGCACCAGATGATGCTGACTTGTATCGGGACGCTGCTTGTGATTGCAGGAATCAGTAAGCTTGAAGGCAATCAAGATGATCCGAAAGGTATTGTACTGAGCAAACAACTGTTTGCAACAGACAAAACCTTTAATGTAGCTGCCTTTGGCGTACTACTTATTACAGCGCTTTTGTACGCATTGTTTTGGTAAAACTTAAAATTTCACTTGAAATACCACGATACTTAAAATTGTTAGAAGACCAAAGGCAATTGTTTGTTCAGGATTAATATCGACCTTATTTACTGTTTTTTCTTTCCCCATTAAAGATTCAATAGCATTTAATCTTCGTTTAAATTTTTCTTTCTCAGCAATCGCAACTTTCATGGCATAATTTGAATCATCACGATCACGTACAGCTTTGTTTGATCGCTCTTGCATATTGGCTTCATATTCATCTGAAGTATCCCTTTGTGCTATTGCTTTCTTCAATTGTTTTTTTAATAATTCATTTTCTCTTTTTTGTTTGATTTCGTTTGGTGTTGGATCTCCAATTTTACCATAACTAAATTTATTCATTTCTATAACTGAAGCCATCCATTCAGATAGGGATATACCATGACTTGCTGCTATTTTTACATATTCGGCTTTTTGCGCTGCTGATACTCTAGTGCTTAGTGTTATATTTCTATAATGCATGTTTTTAATCATCTTTTTTTTATTTTTTTTATATTACTTATTGTTAATCTACTTGCCATCTACTTATGATTTACTGATGTGGACTTCAACCCCTTTATTTTTAGTTGTTTTTGCGATTATTTTTAAAAACAACATTTATTTTCTTCAATAACTCTTTGTTGAATCCATTCAATGATTTCAATCAATAATAGCAATGTAGATAAAAAACTTTTAATAAAATAGTAGCATTACTGTCTTTATTTACAACTTTTTTGTTTCTTTGCTATATGGACGATTTTTTTGTTTTAGACCCTTATTTCGGTAAGACTGCAGACCCAGATAGTTTGATTAATTATATATACACCCCATTATTTTTAAAAACAAAAATTGATGTATTGTATTTTGATGTTTTAAACTGGGAGAAGTACGATTTACTGGATATTGATTTGGGTTTAGCTACTGTTAAGTCTGAGTACAAGAAAACAGCCATAAGCTTTGTGCAGTACGTGTGGATTAAAATGGTTGAAGGTTTAAATAGCTATGGTTTTTCCTATGATGATATTAGAGCAATTCGGACTAAACTTGGTCGAAAATTGCATTTCTCGCCTTATAACAACAAAAAAGTTGCATCTAATGAATCACTAGAAACTTCATACAATAACAGTGAAGCTTACAGAACTGACTTTGAGAATTATGTTTTATCTACTATAGCTTCTAAAAATAAGTATCATTTTTTCTTTTATAAAGATGCCCCTGAAGATTTCTTTGTTTTTAATGATGGTTTGTTAAAGGATTTTAATAAAGCTGGTATGGGAGATTATTTTTTAGAAAAATTTCATAAAGATCATTTTAGCTTTTCGTTATTTAAATTATTTGAACCATTTATCCGTGGCGAGTCACATCAGTTTGAAACTAGGTCAATTTCAATGCTATCAGATGAAGAAGATAAGGTGCTAAGAATGATCAGAAGGAATTATGAAGACCTCAAATCAATAACCATTCGCTTTAACAAATCTAAACCCACTCACTTAGAGATTAAATCCACAAAAAAAGTTGCTGCTCAAAGCAGAATCATGGATCACATAAAGAAAAAGGACTATTCAACTATTGTTATTCAGACGGTTGACGGCAATGTGGTCAACTTTGAAAACACAAGAAAATACAAATTATGATACTGAACACATCAGATCGATTGATAAATAGCAACCCTATTGTAAACGCAAAGGAATTGCACGTGTATCAAAATCATGTTATCAGAAAACGAATGTAAAATCATTTTAAACAAAAACAGAAAAAATAAATTATCAGACAAAGAAGTTACTCAGGTCAAGATCTTTTTAGAGTGTTATGCTAAAATGATCATAAATAATCTATTAAATCAAAACATATGAAAAATGCTATTTTATCTGTCCGTGTTTCAACAGACGAACAAGCAAAAAAGGGGTTTTCCTTGCGAGACCAAGAGGCAAAGCTCTTGCAATATTCTAGAGACAACGGTATGCACGTTTTACAGACTTATAGAGAAGACTATTCAGCAAAAACATTCAATAGGCCTGAGTTTAAAAAATTACTTGAATATTGTAAAAGGAATTCTTCAAGTATAGATGAGTTATTATTTGTAAAATGGGATCGATTTTCTCGTAACACAGCAGAATCCTACAATAAGATTAATCTTTTTACTGAACTCGGAATAAAGGTTAATGCAATTACTCAGCCACTCGATTTAACAATTCCAGAGCAGGGTCTTATGCTTGCGGTATATCTATCTATTCCAGAAGTAGAAAATCAAAGAAAATCACAAAATGTAATTGCTGGCAGAAGACGAGCATTTAAGGAAGGTAGATACGTAGGTTCGCCACCAAAAGGATACAGTGTTGGTAGAGACTCCACTAACAAACCAATTCTTGTCCCAAATAAAGATGCGCCCTATATTTTGGAGGCATTTGAATTAATGGCTACAGGGGTTTATAATCTTAGAGAAGTCTTTAATAAACTAAAAGATAAGGGCTATAAATCAAGTAAAACTGCTTTTTCAAATATGATTCGCAACCCTTTATATAGTGGACTTGTTTATTTATCTGCTTATCGTGATGAGAAAGAACAATTCATAGAGGGAATTCACGAACCTATTATCACTAGAATGCTCTACAGTAAAGTTCAAGATGTCATTAATGGACGTAATAAACAAAAAGGGTTGAATCATAAAAAAGTAAATCCTGCATTCCCATTACATGGATTTTTGATGTGTCCAAAATGTGACAAACCGCTTTCAGGTAGGATATCTAAAGGAAGGAA
>Ga0233444_10001866_pt1 | contig 23014 bp, 32 predicted proteins | sample SI_124_October20_6_FD_182792 | JGI IMG/M metagenome (GOLD analysis project Ga0233444, IMG submission 182792) | Seawater microbial communities from Saanich Inlet, British Columbia, Canada - SI_124_October2016_10_MG | ecosystem: Environmental > Aquatic > Marine > Inlet | place: Canada: British... | reverse complement strand
AAGCTTTGTTAGCGGTTACCACGTGTTTTTTATTTTTAAGTGCTTCAAAAACTAATTTTTTGGCTGGGCCCTCTGCTCCACCTATTAACTCAATTATTAAATCAATATTTTTGTTTTTAGTTGCATCTAGATAATTGTTTAACCATAAGTTTTTATGAATTTTAATATTTCTTTTTTTATTTTTATTTTTTGCAGAAACATATTTTACTATAGGCAAACAGTTGTTTTTTTTTGTTAGAATTTTTCTATTATCTTTTAAATATTTAAATAAATAAGTGCCTATATTACCAAGACCAATTATTGCTATATTTAATTTTTTCATAATAGTGTTTGTTTTATCTTAATGTTATATCTGGAAAATTTTTTTCTTTTCCTTTTTTTAATAAATACTTTGATATTTCATCAATATTACATTTTTCTAAAATAGTACAAGCATCGAATACATCATTCTTGTTTGCGCTTGAATTTATGTTTGTTGTATCAATGTAGGGCTGATTTTTTTTTATATCATTTTTATTATAATTAATTTTTTTTGTTTTTTTAACGATTTTCTTTTTTTTATTCTTACTTTTAACATTTTGCTTTATAATATTTATCTCTTCATCTGACAAAATTCGTAATTTTTCATTAGTTCTTCTTTTTGAACTTAAATATATCTCTTTTTTTCCGCTTGTATTTTCTTTTAAGTTTAATTCAACTAAATCAACTTCTCTGGTTATTTTATCATTAACAATTTTTACTTCGATTGAAAGATTATCTTCAAAAAACTGTTCTGCTTCAGCCTTATTAACACAAACATGGTTACCACAAATTAAAACTGTTTTTGATTTACTGCAATTAGACAAAAGTAAAATTAATAAAATAAAAAATGCAAATTTCATTTTAAACCTAAATTTTCAGGATATTTATACATAATATTCATATTTTGTATTGCTTGACCCGAAGCTCCTTTGACAAGATTATCTATAGCAGAAAATATAATAAATTTATTTTTAACCCTTGTTTCACAAATAGATATTTCACAATTATTTGTATTTAAAACATTTCCTGAACCTAGTGGTGAATTTAATTTTAAAATTTTTATAAATTCAGAATTTTTGTAAAATTTTATTAATGTATTTCTTATGATATCTGCAGAATTTTCTTTTTTTGCATAAATATATATAGCAGTTAGAATACCTCTAAAAGTTGGCAACAAATGTGGATTAAAAGAATAAATTATCTTTTTTTTTGTATATTTATGTATTTGTTCATCTAATTCACAAATATGTCTATGGTTTTTTGTACTATAAGCAAATATCGATGAATACAAGTTTTTATGTGTGAATTTCTTTTCAAGATTTTTACCAGCGCCTGAATATCCAGATTTTGAGTCTATTGTAATATTTTTTATATTTATTAAGTTTTTTTTAATTAATGGTATTAATGGAATTTGTATAGACGTGGGGTAACATCCGGGATTTGCAATTATTCTAAAATCTTTAATTATTTTTCTACTAAGTTCAGGTATTGAGTATAAAGAATGTTTAATTAATTCTTTTGCATTATATTTCATATTATAGTTTTTTTCGTAAGTTTTTATATTTTTAATTCTAAAGTCAGCAGATAAATCAATAAACTTTAATTTATTATTCTTAAAATATTTTTTTTTAATTAATCTTTGAGCCTCTCCATTAGGTAATGATAAAAAAACTAAATCTAAATAATCCCAATTAATTTCATTAACTGACGAAATTTTAGTTAATTTTTTTTTTATTCTTTTATCGAAAAAATTGATTTTTTTTCCAATATTTTTTGTGGCGCATAAATTTGTGATATTAACCTTTGGATGCTTAGACAGCATTACAATTAAATCTAAACCTGTGTATCCAGTCGCTCCAATAATAGCCACATTTATTTTATTAAATTTAGACATATTTGCCTTATATCACTGTCTTTAAGAATAGTTAAATCTAAATGATTATCTTTTAGAAAATTGAAAGCTTCTTCTTGCTTTCCGGTGACCGTATTTTTTACGTTCAACAACCCTTGAGTCTCTGGTAGTTAGTTTATCTTTTTTTAAATTTTTCTTCAAATTTTCATCATGAGATATTAAAGCTTTTGATATACCTAGAATAATCGCTCCGGCCTGACCTGATAAACCGCCACCTCTAACAGAACATTTAACATCATAATTTGATGATACCTCAGAGATCTCTAAAGGTCTCGTTACAATAATTTGATGAACTGGTCTTTTAAAGTATTCATTCATTTTTAAGCCGTTTACATGAATGCTGCCCGACCCTTTTTTAACCCAAACTTTAGCAATAGATCTTTTTCTTCTACCTGTTGCGTATTTAGCATCTTTGAAATCTAGTTTAATTTTTTTGTTTTTTGTTATTTGACTTACCTGTTCCATTATTTCACTATATTTCTTTTATTTAATTTTTCAAACTCAATAGTTTTTGGTTTTTGCATATCATGAGGATGATTATCACCACTATAAATTTTTAATTTTGTAAGTTGTTTTTTTGCCAATGGACCTCCAGGTAGCATTCTTTTAACAGCTAATCTTAAAATTTGTTCAGTTTTATTTTTTTCCTTTAATGATAATGGCGTTGATTCTTTTATACCACCTGGATGACCAGTGTGCCTATAATATATTTTTTTAGTAAATTTTTTACCCGAAAATTTTATTTTATCTATATTGGTTACAACTACAAAATCACCATTATCTATATGTTGGTTATAAGTAGTTTTATTTTTACCTCTTAAAACTTTTGATATATATGCAGCGAGTCTTCCAACGGCAATATTTTTTGCATTGATAATATACCAATCTTTTTTAATATCTTTTTTTTTAATAAAAGGTGTCATAAATATGGGCGATAAATACAAAGAAAGTCCAATAAAGTCAATTCAATTTATTTAATTTAATATGGTAAAGATTTAATGCACTTAAAACTAATATAACACCAATAATTTGATGTATAGAAGACAAATAAATATTTAGCCCGCTAACTAAAGTTAAAACACCAATCATTACTTGAAGTAAAAGAAAAAAAATCATTATTTTTGAAGATTTGTACAAATTTTTAAGATTATTTTTATAAATATATATAAATAAAAATAGTCCATATAAGATTATTAGATAAGCTAAATTACGATGATAAAATTGCACTAAAGAAAGATTACTAAATTCAAATAAATTTATAAAACTCGAAAAAATAAAATCATCAGGAAAATAATTATTACCCATCAAAGGCCATGTTTGATAGATTTTTCCTGCATCTAATCCAGAAACAAAAGATCCAGCTATTATTTGTATAAAAATTAGTGAAATAAATATTTGGAAAGGCAAATTTTTTTTTGAAAAAGTAAAAAATTTTTTGTTACATTTAGAAATAAAATTCTTTAACAACCAAAATATTATAGAAATTATTATAATGGCTGTAGTTAAATGTATTGACAGTCTATAATGACTTACTGTTACATCGTATACAAGACCACTTTTAACCATATACCATCCAAATATTCCTTGTAGGACTATAAGAAAAAATATCAGGTAACAAATTTTTAAATATATAATGTTGATTTTTTTTGAAAAATAAAAATAAATTAAAGGTATTAAAAAAAATAAACCAATAAGTCTTGCAATCATTCTGTGAAAATACTCCCAATAAAAAATAAATTTAAAATCATCTAGTTTCATATTTGGATTAATTAATTTATATTGAGGTATTTCCTTGTATTGATTAAAATAAATAAGCCATGAATTATTATTTAGCGGAGGCAAAATACCGCTAAATAATTCCCATTCAGTAATTGAAAGCCCAGAATTAGTTAACCTTGTTAAGCCCCCAATTATAATTATAAAAAAAACTAATACTAAGCTAGAAAAAAGCCAGTATAAAAATAAATCATTAATTTTTTTATCGTTTTCAAACATTCTTTATAATATATAATTAATTTATTAATCTTTAATTAATAAATTGTCGCTATGATAAATAAAAATATAGTTAGAATTAGAAAAGAATTAGATAAACTAGATAATAAGCTATTAGAAATAATAAAAAAAAGAACTAAACTTGTCGATCAAGTAATTAAGAATAAAAAATTTAAAAAAGATATAGTTGATAAAAAAAGAATTTCTATAATACTGAAAAATATTTCAAAAAAATCAAAAATTAGAAAAATAGATCCAAAAATAACTCAAAAAATTTGGAAGTCTATGATAAGAGCCTTTATAAATTATGAGTTTCAAAAATTTGATAAAAAATAATTATTTACTATGAGGTGGAAGTTTTTTTTCAATAAAAAATTCATGTTTTCTTGTATTAGGATTGTATTTTTTTAATTTAAGTTTTTCTTTAACTTTTTCACCTTTTGTAGGTTTTTTTGCGTAATAGATAAACTTGCTGTCGGGATTGCTTTCCGGAACCATACGAACTTTAAGATGAGTCTTTTTTGCCATATTGTTTAATATTATTAATTTTTTCTAAAATTTTTTTGCTTTTTATTTTTAAATTAGTTTTATAATAATCAGTTTCTAGACTACTAAAGTTGGTGTCGTCAAGTTTATTTATATCGTTAGCAAGTAATTTTTTGACGCCCAAGATAGTCATTCCTTTTATTTTTAGTAAGTATTTGATTTTTTTTAAAATATCAATCTGTTTAAGGGAATAATATCGTCTTTTATTAATTTTTTTTGGTTTAATAATTTTAAAATTTTTTTCCCAATACCTTAAAATATGATTATGAGGTTTTTTTGACTTAGGATTGATTAATTCTAAAATTTTTGATGTTTCAGAAATGTTAAACACTTTAGTCATACAAATTTATTCAATTTACTTAGTATTTCATTTGATGGTTTAAAAACTACAGAGTTTCTTGCCGAAATTATAAAATTTTTTTTTGTTTTAGGGTTTCTGCCTATCCTTTCATTTTTAAATCTTAAATTAAATGTACCAATATTCTTCAAATAAAAATTTTTTACCTTTATATTAATTATAATAATTTCAATTAGATCATTGATTAACTTTTTTGAAAAATTTTTAGAAATACCAGTTTTACTACTTAATTTTTCAATAAAATCTTGCTTTTTAAAAACTTTTTTTAACACTTTTTGAATGCATTAAATTTTTTTTAATTTCGTACATTAGATTACCTTTGACTATTTTATAACATAAATTTATAGAATGATAAAAACCTAAAGAGTCAATTCCGCCATGACTTTTAACTACTGGTCCATTTAAGCCTAAAAAAATAGCCCCATTGTATTTTCTTGGATCTAATTTATCCCTAAATTTTTTTAAAGCAAAATATGAAAAAATTAAAGACATTTTTGTTATAATATTCTTTGTTAGTGATTTCTTCAAATTAGTTGTTATATATTTAGCAGTTCCTTCCGCAGTCTTTAATGCAATATTTCCTGTAAAGCCGTCTGTTATAATCACATTTGAATTACCGCTCATGATATCATTACCTTCTATATAACCACTATAAAAAAAATTATCCTCATTTGAAAGTTCACGTAATTTTTTAGAAGTATTTTTTAACATCTCTGTACCTTTAATTTCTTCAGATCCAACATTTAATAAAGAAACTATTGGTTTTTCATTAGGGAATAAAGATTTAAAAAGTGCAGAACCTAGTTCAGCAAAATCTATCAGGTTTTGCTCATTACACTCTATATTTGCTCCTAAATCTAAAACTACGTTCAATCCTTTTTGATTTGGCCATAAACCAGCTAAAGCGGGTTTACTAACCCCTTCAATCATTTTTAAAATCATTCTAGATAATACTAATAAAACACCAGTATTTCCTGCCGAAAGACTAATGTCGGATTTACCTTCTAGTTGATGATGAATACAATTCCACATACTAGAATTCTTTGAATTTTTTACCGCAGTCATTGGAGTTTCTTTGTCGGATATAATTTTTTGTGAATTTATTATTTTAATGAAACTTTGGTCGATTTTAAATATTTTTATTTTATCACTTATAATTTTTTCATCACCGAAAACATTAATAATAAAATCTTTTTCTGATTTATTTTTTTCTAGAAAAAATTTAATACCTTCAATTGTTTTATTAGGAGCATCATCCCCACCCATTGCGTCTATAGCAATAGAAATTTTTTTTTTCATAAATTAAACTTAAATATCTAAGATTTTTTTTCCGTTGTAATAGCCAGATTTTAAATCAATGTGATGCGATAGTTTATATTCACCGCTTTTTTTATCCTCAGCTAGATTTACCGAACTAAGTTTATGATGAGATCTTCTCATCTTTTTTTTGGATACAGAGGTTTTTCTTTTAGGTACAGCCATAATTAATGAATAAATTTATTTGCATCTTTTATCATGTTTTTTAGAGATAATTCAAAACAAAAATTGAAAAATTTATAAAAATAAGTCGTAAATTGGGTTAATTTCTCATTTTTTTCAGATTTTGATAAATTTAAATACTTTTTTAAAAGATCTGGATTTATTGAAAATTTATTGTTTAAATTCAAATCTAATTTAAGCAATATATCATATAAAATTTTGTTTAATTCTTTCATTTTTTTATTAACCGTAACATCGCCAAAGCCTAATTCTCTCAGATTACATTCAATATTATGAAATAATTCGTCATAACTTTTTTGACTAAATTTTGAACCCTTTTTTTTAGTTATTATCATTAAAATAGAAAAATGAATAAACATTAGATATATACGAGTTTCGAAAGTATCTGGTAAGCCTATTTTTTTATAAAAAAAAATATTTCTAGATAAGCTTAATAAAATATTATACAAATTTATTCCATGCCTTTTAGACTTAAATATCATTCTATCTTTATATACCTTTTTTTTGTCATTCTAACAAACTGCCAATTTAATGAAGCAACAAATACTCATGGGATTTTGTTTCTTGAAAACAGATCCGACAAACTAATTGTTAAAAAAACAAATAAAAATGATGTAATTAACATTATTGGTTACCCTCATTCTAAATCTATTAGCAATGAAAATGAGTGGATTTACATCGAAAGAGTTTTAACAAAAGGTGAATATCATAAGTTGGGGCAAAATATTCTTAAATCCAATAATGTTTTGTATTTAGTTTTTGATAAGTATGGAGTTTTGGAAAATAAAGAGTTATTTAAAAAAGAACAAATAAACAAAATTGTCTTTTCTAAAAAAGAAACTACTAATGATTTATCTAAGAAAAGTTTTATTGAAGGTCTATTTTCTAGTTTAAAATCAAAAATGTATAGAAGAAAGTAACTAGTGTGCTATTACAGCTAACAATAACAAAGCAACTATATTAGTAATTTTTATCATAGGATTTATAGCTGGTCCTGCTGTATCTTTATAAGGATCGCCTACAGTGTCCCCTGTAACTGCAGCTTTATGAGCTTCTGACCCTTTGCCACCAAAATTTCCATCTTCAATAAATTTTTTAGCATTGTCCCAAGCACCACCACCGGCAGTCATTGAGACAGCCACAAATAGCCCAGTGATTATTACACCTAATAACATTGCTCCTAAAGATGATAGAGCGGCTTCAACTCCACCAATTTGTAAAATTATAAAGTAAAGTATAACGGGAGATAAAACAGGTAATAGGGATGGTATGATCATTTCTTTAATTGCTGCTTTTGTTAATAAATCAACTAATCTTCCGTAATCAGGTTTTCTTTTACCCTTCATTATGCCAGGAATTTTTTTAAATTGTCTTCTTACTTCAATTACTACTGCGCTACCTGCTCTACCTACAGCTTGCATTCCCATTGAACCAAATAAATATGGTAACATTCCACCTATTAACAATCCTGCTACTACAAAAGGATTGGATAAATCAAATGTAACATTAACGCCCTCTAAAGCTGATCCTTTTACTGTAGAAAAGTATTTAATATCTTCAGTGTAAGCAGCAAATAATACTAATGCACCCAATCCAGCTGATCCAATTGCATAACCCTTTGTAACAGCTTTTGTTGTATTTCCTACAGCATCTAATGCATCTGTAGTTTTTCTTACATTTTTTGGAAGCTTAGCCATTTCTGCTATCCCACCTGCATTATCGGTTACTGGCCCGTAAGCATCTAAGGCGACTACCATTCCGGTAAGAGCAAGCATTGCAGTTACTGCAATTGCAATACCATATAACCCAGCTAGTTCATTAGTATATAAAATTCCAGCCACAATAATTAAAGCTGGTATTGCTGTTGCTTCCATCGAAATAGCTAAGCCTTGAATTACATTTGTACCATGACCTGTTGTAGAAGATTGAGCAACTGATTTTACAGGTCTATAATTCGTTCCTGTATAGTATTCAGTAATCCAAATTAATAAGCCTGTGATTATAAAACCAACTACACCACAAATATATAGATCCATACCACTAAATGTTTTCACATTGTTGTTGTAGGTTTTTGTTAGACCAACAATTGAGTCTGTGACAGGATATAAAATCAAAAGTGAAGTTATAGCAGTTACTATAAAACCCTTGTATAAAGCCCCCATAATATTTTTACTCTTACCGAGTTTTACAAACCAAGTTCCTATAATTGATGTAAGAATACATGCTCCACCTATAGCCAAAGGATAAACCATTAAATTATAATCATTTGGAAAGAAAATAGAAGATAGAACCATTGTAGCAACGATTGTTACTGCATATGTTTCAAATAAATCCGCGGCCATTCCAGCACAATCTCCAACATTGTCACCAACGTTGTCAGCAATTACAGCTGGATTTCTTGGATCATCTTCTGGTATACCGGCCTCGACTTTTCCAACTAAATCTGCACCAACGTCTGCACCTTTTGTAAATATTCCACCTCCCAATCTAGCAAATATTGATATAAGTGAAGCACCAAAACCTAGAGCTACTAATGCGTTTATAATTTCTCTATTGTCTACTTTTAAATTTATTAGAATAATGTAATAGAACGTAATTGCCAATAATGCTAAGCCAGCAACTAATAATCCTGTAATCGCACCAGATTTAAACGCAATTGTTAAACCAGACTGCAAACTGTGTCTAGCAGCTTCTGCGGTACGGACATTCGCTTTAACAGAAATAAGCATACCAACATAGCCTGCAACACCAGACAAAAATGCACCTATAAAATACCCAATACCAACGAGGTAATTAAAAAAATAAGTTACAATTGCAAGAACAATAATACCTACTACTGCGATTGTTTTATATTGCCTATTTAAATAAGCTTTTGCGCCAATTTGAATTGCCTCTGCGATTTCTTGCATTTTATCATTACCTGCGCTTGACGAAAGAATTTGGCCAGAAAGTAAATAGCTGTAGGCAACAGCTAAAATTCCTGTAAATGAAATTAAATAAAGTAATTCTAAAAAATTAGTCATTATATATAAAGAGCATAAATGCCAAATTAATATAAAAAAGGCAAGCTAAACTTCTCTTTAAAAAACAGTTTTTTTAGTCTTGTTTTCTTAGTTCATTAGCTATTTTATCAAGTATAGCATTTAAATAACCAATTTGAATCTTTTCCAAGAAATATTCTGAAACCAGTAAATACTCATTAATAATCACTTTTTTTGGAGTATTATGTTTAAACAAAAGTTCAAAAACACCTGCAAATAATATTATTTTGAGTAATTTATCAGTTTTTTTTAAACTTATATCTTTAGACAAATGTAAATTTATCGTATCTTCAATTAGATCAGACCTTTCAATTGTGCCACTCACCACATCTTTTATAAATTTTCTATACTGACTTTTTGGGTATTCAATTACTGTGTCAGGATTCATTAGTGCGTTATACAGTTTTTGGATTACTTTTATACGAGGTGATGAATTTTTAAATTTTTTTTGGTCCATTTATTAAAATAGATATAACTGCATTTGCAGCCTCTTTTCCTTTATTTGGTTTTTTTGAATTAGTATTTTTGCTCCTTTCTTTAGCTTGATTCAAATTTAATGCGGTAATGACACCGTTACCAATGGGTTTATTATACTTTACAGAAAGATTTAAAATAGAGTTAAATAAGGATAAACAAATTAAGTCAAAATGAGGTGTTTGACCTTTAATAACACAACCTAATGCAATAAATCCATCAAATTTTTTAATATTTTTTCTTATAGCGATAGGTATTTCAAAAGCTCCTGGGACATGTAAAATACTTACTTTAAATTTTAAACTCAATAATTTTTTTTTTGCATCAGACACTAAATTATCTGATATATTTTTATAATAATTTGAATTAATAATTAGAATTTTTTTCATTTTATAATTATTTGTTTTTTAATTTTTAAACCAAAACCATCAAGTCCAATAATTTTTTTTTTACTTCTAGAAAGCAATACCATATTTTTAACATTTAAGTCTTTGATTATTTGAGCACCAATGCCATAGTATCTTAATGTTTTAACATTAATATCTTTTGAAAATTTATTTTGATCATTTATTATTAGCAGCAAATAACTTTTAAATTTTGATAAAATTTTTAAAGATTTTTTTACTTTAATATTTTCTAGAATATTTTTTTTTTTAATTTTTGTAGAAATCACTCTTACAGGAATAGATTTTTTTTGATTTAAAATACCTCTGGTAATTGCAAAATTAATATTATTTTCTAATTTATTTTTATAATTGTAAATATTAATTTTAAATTGTTTTTTTAAATAAGTTATTTTTGAGGTTAATCTAATAATTAACTTTTCATATTTTAAACGATATGAAATTAAATCCTCAATAGAGGCTAATTTAATTTTATGTTTTTTAGAAAACTTATATAAATCTTTCAGCCTTGCCATTCTGCCATCTTCATTCATTACTTCACAGATTACCGAACTAGGATTGAGATTGGATAATTTTGAAATATCAACAGATGCCTCTGTGTGCCCTGCTCTCTCTAGGACGCCGCCATTCCTCGCTACTAAGGGGAAAACATGACCAGGGGAAACAATATCACTTTTTTTAACTTTAGGATCAATAGCTACTTTAATAGTTTTTGCTCTATCTTGGGCAGAAATTCCTGTGGTAATTCCTCTTTTAGCTTCAATTGAAATCGTAAATGCTGTCTGCATTCTAGATTTGTTATTTGGAGACATTAACGGTAATTTTAAATTATCTATCTGTTTTTTTGTTAAAGCTAAACATATTAAACCTCTTCCATGTTTAGCCATAAAATTAATGCTTTTAGAATTACATTTAGATCCTGGTATTATTAAATCGCCTTCATTTTCTCTATTTTTATCATCAACTAAAATAAACATTTTACCTTTTTTTGCATCTTGAATTATGGATGAAATTTTAGAAAATTTAATATTAGGCATTTAAATTGTGTATTTATTAATATATTTGCTAAATATATCTAATTCTACATTTACTACGTTTTTTATTCTTAAATTTTTTAAATTTGTGAGTCTTAGAGTGTGTGGGATTATATTTATCTCAAAAGAACTTTTAACTACTTTTGAGATAGTTAATGAAACACCATTAATAGAAATTGAAGCTTTTTCCATCAAAAATGTACTAAGATTTTTATTTAAAATTTCAAAATTTATTACCCAAGTTTTATCAATTATACGTAATTTTTTAATTATAGCTACTGTATCAACATGTCCTTGTGTAAAATGTCCTGATATTTTCTGGCCAAAAGAAATAGATTTTTCTAAATTAATAATTTGATTTATTTTTAACATTTTAAAATTAGACCTGTTTAAAGTTTCATTTGAAATATAAAAATAAATAATATTTTTTTTAATCTTAACTAATGTAAGACAAACACCATTGCAACAAACAGATGATCCAATGTCTTTAAGACTAAATCTTAAATTTGACTGAATGCCAATAAATGAACTTTTTTTAGTTTTGTCGATACTATAAATTTTCCCTGTATTGAAAATGATACCGTTAAACATTTCTTAAAACTCCTTCACATAAAGCTTATCATTATTTAAATGAATTGGAATCAACTTAAATGAAATATCTTTAAAATAATTTAAAGTAGTATTATTTTTTCCATTTTTTTTCAGATTGTTATTGCTTTTAAAGATGTATAAATTATTTATTAATTTATTTTTAATTAAAGTATTAAGAAAAGTTAATCCAGTTTCAACTAAAATTCTCGAATATCCCATTTTATAAAGTTTTTTATATAATAAATTAAAATCTTTTTTGGTTTTTAAACAATCAACTAAAATAATTTTATACCCTTTTTTTTTGTACGGTACCGTTTTTTTTTTATTTATTTTAAGAGTTATTAAAAAAGTTTTTCTTTTATCTAAAATTTTATTTAATAAAAGATTTTTTTTAAGTTTTAGATTTAAATCTACTATGAGTAAATCAGGTTTATTGTTATTAAAACCATTTATTCTACAATTAAGAATAGAATTATCCGTATTAATACTTTTTGATGTAGATAGGATAGCGTTATGTTGGTGTCTGAGTAAATGAGAAACTTTTCTCGAAAATTCATTAGTTATCCATTTTTTCTTTTGGTTAATCGTAAGATTATCTTTAGAAAAAGCAATTTTAGCGGATATGAAAGGAATTTTATTTTTCTTATTAATAAAATAACTTTTATAAAAATTTTTATACTTTTTTGATTGAATTAATTTTGTTTTAATGCCTTTTTTATTTAAAATTTTTTTTGCTTTTTTAAAAGTTCTAGTATCTGGGTCTTCAAACGCATAATAAACATTCTTAATTTTTTTTTTAATTATGATATTAATGCATGGAGGAGTTTTCCCCTGATGGGTACAGGGTTCTAGTGTTGTATATAAAGTTGATCCAATTGTATTTTTAATTTTATTTAATGCATTGAATTCAGAGTGAGGTCTTCCGTTAATAGATGTAACTCCTGATGATTTTACTGTTTGATTTTTAACAACGATAGTTCCAACAGATGGATTTAACCCTGTATTGCCTAAATTTTTTTCTGCTAATTGAAAAGCTAGATCTAAAAAAAAATTATGATTTATTTTCATCTAAATTGCCTACAAACTGTTCAAAATCTTTAGCTTCTTTAAAATTCTTATAAACAGAAGCAAAACGAACATAAGCAACTTTGTCTAGGGAAGAAAGACCTTCCATAATAAATTTACCAATTGTTGGTGTGGGTATTTCACTTTCTCCGAGACCTTCAAGATTTCTTACAATCTTTGAAATAAATTTTTCAATTGTTTCAGAATCAATTGGTCTCTTTCTTGTAGCTATTCTAATTGATTTAGAAATTTTATCTCTATCGAAAGGTTCCCTTTTTCCATTACCTTTGATAACGGTAAGTTCTTGAAATTGAACACGTTCAAATGTTGTAAATCTTTCTTTTCTTTCACAACCACAAAGCCTTCTCCTTCTGATCGCGGTACCATCTTCGGTAGGCCTTGAGTCTACTACCGATGTATCTTTTTCTCTACAAAATGGACAAAGCATAATTTTTTTTAATTATTATATATAGGAAAAGAAGCACAAAGATCAATTGCCTCTTTTTTAACTTCTTTTTCTACTTTTGAATTATCAGCCTTATTTTGACTTAATCCCCTTATAACTTTGTATATTAATTCTGCAATTAATTTAAATTCTTCTTCATTAAAACCTCTTGTTGTACAAGCTGATGTACCCAATCTTATACCTGATGTAATCATAGGGCTTTGTGTGTCAAAGGGTATGCCATTTTTATTACACGTTATGTTAGCTCTGCCCAAGGAAGCTTGTGCGTCTTTACCCGTTACATTAAATGATCTTAAATCAAGAAGCATTAAATGAGTATCCGTTCCACCAGAAAAAATTTTAAAGCCTTTTTTTGTTAGACTGTCAGCAAGAACTTTTGCATTATGAATTACATTCTTAGAATATGTTTTAAATTCTTCAGATAGAGCCTCTTTAAAACAAACGGCTTTAGCAGCTATAACATGCATTAAAGGCCCACCTTGTAAACCTGGAAATATAGCACTATTAAATTTTTTTATTAGTTCCTCACTGTTTGTTAAAATAATTCCTCCTCTTGGACCTCTCAAAACTTTATGAGTTGTTGATGTAACTACATCAGCATATTTAGTTGGATTTGGATAAACTCCGCCAGCAACTAAACCTGAAAAATGAGCCATGTCTACTAAAAAATATGCTCCGACTTTATCACATATGTCTCTGAATTTTTTGAAATCAATAATCCTTGAGTATGCACTACCACCTGCAATTATTATCTTGGGTTTATGCTCTGCAGCCAATTTTTCTATACTATCATAATCTATCAAACCGGTTTCTTTATTTACCTCATAATGAACTGCATTAAACCACTTGCCAGATTGAGCTTGTTTAGCGCCATGAGTTAAATGACCACCAGAATTCAAACTCATGCCTAAAATTGTGTCCCCGGGTTTAATAAGCGCTAAATAAACAGCTCCATTAGCTTGAGCACCTGAATGTGGTTGTACATTTGCAAATTTACAGTCAAATAATTTTTTTGCTCTTTCAATAGCTAAATTTTCTGATACATCAACATGTTCGCAACCTCCATAATATCTTTTAGATGGATATCCCTCTGCATATTTATTTGTTAAAACTGAACCTTGAGCTTCTAATATAGCTTTGGAAACAATATTTTCTGAAGCAATTAATTCAATATGATTTTGTTGCCTTGCAAATTCATCGCTAATCGATTTATATAATTCTCTATCAGCATCTTGTAAATTTAATTTAAAAAAATTATTTAAATGTTTATTTAATTTAATTGCTGTAGACATTTTATATTTTTTTAATTCTTTTTAAATGTCTACCACCTTCGAATTTAGTTTTTAAAAATATTTCAACTAATTTTAGTGATAAACTTTTTTTTGTTAATCTTGACCCTAAAGCTATTATATTAGCATTATTGTGCTGCCTAGACAATCTTGTTGACACGGAATTATAACAAACAGCTGCCCTAATCCCTTTAATTTTATTAGCACTTATAGCCATGCCTGTTCCAGAACCACATACAAGAATTCCAATATCACTTTTTTTATCTTTAACTCTTTTTGCAAGTTTTTTGGCATAATCAGGATAATCAACTGATTTATTACGGTAGGGACCTAAGTCAAATATAGATACATATTTATTTATCAAATGATCTTTTATTTGTTCTTTTAAATTATAACCAGCATGGTCTGAAGCGATACAAATTTTTTTAAATAAAATATTCAATTTAATTAAAATTATAATCTAAAACACAAGCAACAAGATGAACTCTATTTTCTTCTCCACCATTAAAAGCATTATGATATTTAGTATTGTTTGTTATCCATACAGATCCATCTGCAGGTAAATGTTTAGCAACGTTGTTTATTACCATTAAACATCCAGGATTTGTAATTATTGGTATATGTAATCTCGGTTCTGGATCTCTATGCCAGCTTAATGTTGATCTTGGTTCCTTCAATAAAATTCTTACTCTCCCCAATTTATATTTTAATTTCAAGACGTTAATTACTTCTTTAAAATATGTTTTTTCAAACTCAGGAGCGATTTCTGTGTAAGCACTTTCTTCAATTGCAACATCTCTTGAAACTTCATTGCCTGACTTATCTGGTTTTGTCCAGTAGAGGCCTCTGACCTTGTTATCTTTAATCGAGTCTGGATCGCCAGGAATTCTGGTAAGACATATTGCTCCAAAATGAGAAATTCCTTCTGCTGTATCAAATTTTTTAATCTTAATAATATTTTTATAAGCTTCTTTAAGCTTACCTATATCAAATTTTAAGTTTTGTTTTTGAAAATCATCAAAATTAAGAAATTTTTCTTTTCTTTTTATGTTTATGCTTATTATTTTTTTTGAAACTGATTTCATGTTTTATTGTTATTTATCTCTTAGTAATATATATTTGTATAATACATTTGTCGCATTATAAAATAAATTAAAATCATGATTACTGGTAAATTTCCAAGCTTAAGACTACGCAGAACGCGAAAATATGCTTGGTCTAGAAAATTAGTTCAGGAAAACAACTTATCAACTAATGATTTAATTTATCCTATATTTTTAATTGATGGAAAAAATAAAAAACAAATTATTAAGTCAATGCCTGATGTCTACAGGTATACTTTGGACAGGTTAGGAGAAGTTGTTGACAAGGTTGTAAAAAATAATATTCCAATGGTTGCTCTATTTCCATCTACTTCTAATTTAAAAAAAGATAAATACGGAAGTGAGGCACTGAATGAAGATAATTTAGTTTGTAAGGCTACTAAATTTATAAAAAAAAGATTTAAAAATGATATTGGAATAATGTGTGATGTTGCTTTAGATCCCTACACCACCCACGGTCATGATGGTTTATTAAAAAATAATTATGTGATGAATGATGAAACAAATGAAATTTTGATAAAACAATCTTTATTACAAGCTCAAATGGGTTGTGACGTGATTGCCCCATCAGATATGATGGATGGTAGAGTGGGTAAAATAAGAAAAGTTTTAGATAAAAATAAATTTCAAGATGTTCAATTATTGTCATACGCTGTTAAATATGCTTCTAATTTCTACGGACCCTTTCGAGATGCAGTTGGATCAAAAAAGTTATTAAAGAGTGATAAAAAAAATTATCAAATGGATTTTTCTAATAAAAATGAGTCTTTAAGAGAAGTGGCTTTAGATATTAAAGAAGGTGCAGATATGGTTATGGTCAAACCTGGAATGCCTTATTTAGATATTGTTAAATTAATTAAAGACAATTTTAAAATTCCAGTATTAGCTTTTCAGGTATCAGGTGAATATAGCATGATTAAACAAAGTATTAATAATAAATTAATTAACGAAGATTCTATAATTGAAAGTTTAATATCCTTTAAAAGAGCCGGTGCATCTGCAATAGTTTCTTATTTTGCATTAGATATTGCAAAAAAACTTTAAATTTAAGTAAAATAGTTTTCCAAAATAATTCTTGATTTTGGAAATAAAATATTATTTGGAATAAAAAATTTATTTTGTAAGACTTGTCTGGTAAAATAAAGAGATTTTCTAATTAAAGTTTTGGTAAAATTTTTGGGAGTTTCCTTTAAAATTAAAAAATAAGGTACTTCATAAATGTATCCATCGATATTTATTTTATTACTTTCTTTAATATTATTATTTTTTAAATGAAGACTAAGATTAGTATCATAGCCTAATTCTTTAATTAAATTTAATTCAAAAAAAACATATAAAAAAATCCAATTATCTAAATTTATTGAATTTAGAAATTTTTCAAACGTCCTATAAATAATTTTATTTGGTTGAGACTCAGGCAATAAAATGTTTAATAATGTACAAATAGAAACTAGAGCTGAAGTTCTTTCTTTATCATTAAAGTATAGTGGTGTAATAGGTTTTATTAATTCAGTTTTAAAATATCCTATTTTATTTTCACTTTTTGAATTGTAGGAAACAAATAATTTGTTTGAAATTTGTAAATAATTTCTAATTTTTCTTGAGTTACCTCCATAAACTATGCCATTTATTTTACCTTTTTTTTGGGTAAAAATATTTATTATATTGGCATTTTCCCTAAATTTTCTTTTTGATAAAAGAAAGCATTCATCTTCCCAAATCATAAATCTAAAATTTTTAATAGTTTAGAAGCGGCATTTTGCTGAGCTTTTTTTTTTGATGTACCTAGGCCTATTATTTTCTTTGAGTTAGGTATTTGAACTTCTGTTTTAAATATAGGCTTATGTTGGGGTCCGGTTTTTTTAAAGAAAATATACTTAGGCAATTCTTTAAATTTTTTTAAACTAAATTCCTGAAGTTTAGTTTTGGAGTCAATATAAGTAACTGTTGATTTTAAAAGATAATCTTTCCAAAAATTAATAATAAATTTTTCAGCTAACCTTAGGCCACCATCTAAATATATTGCTCCAACAATAGCTTCTAAACAGTCACTACTTATTTTATCTCCATATCTTTCAAGTTTTTTATGTGAAGGTCCTAAATTTATAAATTTTTTAATATTAATTTTTTTTGCAATTAAAGCGCAAGTTTTTTTATTAACAAGATTTGCAAATTTCTTATCTATTATCCCTTCTTTTTCTTCAGGATATTTTTCTAGCAATTTTGTAGAAATAACTAAACCTAAAACTCTATCTCCGAGAAATTCTAATTTTTCGTTATTACTAATATTATCATAACTTTTATGTACAAAAGCCTTTTCCAGTAAATTTATCCTTTTAAAATTATAGTCAATTATTTTTTCAAATTCTTTGAGATTTTTTTTCATTATAATTTATTAAATAGTCTTTCAAATCTAAATGAATTTTTAAAATTCCAAAATTTTAGCAAACTACTTATATTCGTATCGTTTGAAAAGAATATCAATTTAGCTTTACCCACTAAATTTAAGCTATTAACAAACCCAACGCTATTAAGATATCTGCTATCTTTTGAACAATCACGATTATCACCTAATAAAAAATAACTATCATCAGGAACTTTAAATTTCTGTGTATTTTGCAATGAGCCTTTCTTTTTATATGATACTAAATGTCGAATTCCATTTGGTAATGTTTCAATAAATGTATTAGTTTCTAATAAAAAATTTCCACATCTAATCTTTTTTTTATAATTAAAAGGTTCCCTTAAAATTTTTACTTCATTAATAAAGAGTTCGCCATTAACAAATTGAATTACATCGCCTGGTAAACCTATTAATCTTTTTATATAATCTGTTCTGTTATCTGCAGGTGTTTTAAAAACTACTAAATCACCTCTTTCTGGATTTTTTGAAAGAAAACGTTTTTTTGATATTTTTGGACTAAATGGAAATGAATGCTTGCTATAACCGTAAGAATATTTAGATACAAAAATACGATCACCAACTAGTAAAGTTGGCTCCATTGATGATGAAGGAATATAAAAGGGTTGAAACAATAAAGATCTAATTAAAATTGCTATTATTAAAGCTCCTAATAATGTTTTTATATTATCAATTATTGAAATTAATATTTTTTTTTTCATAAAGAAATAGTTACAAAGGCAACTGCATATTTTTTTTCATCAGAGAGAGATAGTGATATCTTGATTTTTTTTTTCTTAAATTTATTTTCTATTATTTTTTTTGTTTGACCTGATAAAGTTATATATGGTTTTCCTGATTTTTTATTAAGAATAATAATTTCATTAAAACAGATACCATTTGAAATACCAGTGCCTAAAGCCTTAGAAAAAGCTTCTTTAGCAGCAAATCTTTTTGAATAACAATTAAATGTATTTTCAATTTTTTTACACCTCGAAATTTCTTTAGAATTAAATACACGAGTTAGAAAATTTTTATTTTTTAATGATTTTTTTATTCTATCTACACTTACAATATCAGTACCAATTCCAAATATATTCATGAATTTAAAATTCTTTTAAATGTTTTTATGGTTGAAGACATACCAACAAAAATAGACTCCCCTATTAAAAAATGTCCTATATTAAATTCTTTTATATTTTTTAATTTTGCAAGAATTTTAGCAGAATTATATGTAAGACCGTGCCCAGCATGAACTTCAAGACCTAGATCGCTTCCAGCCTGTATTATTCTTTTAATTTTTTTAAGTTCATTTTCATACTTTTTTTTCTTATTAACTAAATTACAAAATTTTCCAGTATGAATTTCTACGCAATCAGCATTAAGTTTTTTTGCTTCAAATATATCTTTCAAAGTTGGTTCAATGAATAAACTTACTCTAGAATTATTATTCTTTAATTTTTTTATTAAATTTTTCAAAAAATTTTTTTTATGATTTAAATTAAGACCACCCTCTGTTGTAATTTCCTGCCTTTTTTCTGGGACTATGCAAATAAAAGGTGGTTTACTTTTTAATGCAATTCTTAACATTTCTTTTGTTGCTGCAATTTCTAAGTTAAGTGGGATTTTTAATTTTTTTTTTATTTGTTTTAGATCAAATTCATTAATATGTCTTCGATCTTCTCTTAAATGTATTGTTATAGAATCTGCTCCGTTTTTTTGAGCTAACAATGCTGCTCTTAACGGACTTGGATAGGTTTCACCTCTTGCGTTTCTTACAGTAGCAACATGATCTATATTCACGCCTAATCTAATTCTTTTCATTATATATTTCGACTTCCTGGCTTAACTGCAGGAATAGATAATAATTCTTTTGGTAATTTATCTTTTTGATAAGTTGGAATATTTAATTCAACTTGAGATACAATTTTATCTTTAATATATGATCTACCATTTGACCTATCTATTAAACTTGCATATCCAGCTATAATAGCGTTGTTAGATAAAACTAATTTTGAACATTCAAGACTTGATTTGCCAGTTGTAATTACATCCTCTACAATTAAAACTTTACTTCCTTTTTCTATTTTAAAATTTCTTCTTAATTTAAATTCTCCATTCACTCTTTCGGAAAATATGGTTTCTTTGTTTAAAATTCTTCCTAATTCATAACCAACTAAAATACCGCCCATAGCTGGCGATAAGATTATATCAAATTCATTTAATTCGACCTTAATTTTTTCTGCAAGAGACTCGCAAATTTTTAAAGCCTGATAAGGTTTGCTCATTAATTGAGCGCATTGAACATATTTCGGACTATGTAAACCAGAAGAAAGAATAAAATGACCGTCAATGACAGCTTTAGTTTCTTTTAAAATTTTCAAAGATTCTTTTAATGAAAGCATTTTTTTTTTGTTTATGTCTAATTATTTTAAAATTTAAATTACTTTGCTTTATTTGACTTATCAAGTTTGTAAAATTTTTCAAATCCTTAATTTGTAAATCAAATGAAAATTTCAAATACTTTTCTTTTCTTTCTAATATGTCTACATTTACTATATTACCTTTATTTAAACCTATTAATGAGCATATATTTCCTAAAGCTCCTGGCTCGTGTGGTAAATCAACTTCAATAGTGCTCGCGTAGCTTTTTTCTGTTTCTTTCTCAATTTCTTGAGATTTATCTTGCCAATATCTTCTAATCGCAGCTCTTGCCTTTCCAGTTTTTGCAGAACTTAACCAGTGTAATGAAGGAGAGGCGTTTTTTGATGTTACTATTGAAATCATATCGCCATTTTTTAAAATGCTTTGTAAAGGCGCTTCCTGTCCATTGACGGAACAACGTATCGCACTATTTCCTATTTTTGTATGCACAGCATAAGCAAAATCTATAGGTGTAGCTAATCTTGGTAATTTAATTACCGATCCCTTTGGGGTAAAACAAAAAACATTATCTTGAAACATTTGTAATTTAGTAAACTCATAATAATGCTCTGGATTATTACCTGTTTCAATAATTTCAACAAGATCCCTTAACCAATCATATTCTTTCCAAGATAAATCAGAAAATTTTTCTGATGATTTGTATTTCCAATGAGATGCAATACCTCTTTCTGCAAACTCATGCATTTCAAATGTTCTTATTTGAATTTCAATTCTATTTTTTCTAGGTCCAATTACTGAAGTATGAATAGATTTATATTTATTGATTTTAGGTGTTGAAATATAGTCTTTGAATTTTCCAGGAATTGTCGAAAACTTGCTATGAAAAACTCCAAGTGTTTTATAACACTCCTCTGTAGTTTTAACTAAAACTCTAAATCCAATTATATCAGTTAGCTGTTCTAAAGAGACTTTTTTATTTTGAATTTTTCTCCAGATTGAGAAAGGCGTTTTTTCTCTGCCCGCAATTTTTGTTTCTATACCATTTAATTTTAATAATTCTATTAATTCTAGCGAAATTGATTTAAATGTATCATCTCTATTATTTTTTATAAATTCAAGTCGTTGAATTATTAGATCTCTTGCTGGTTTGTTTAATACAGAAAAAGAAAGGTCTTCTAACTCGTCTCTAATTCTGTTCATTCCCATTCTATCTGCTAAAGGGGCATAAATTTCCATCGTTTCTTTTGCTTTTCTAATGATTTTATTTTTATCTTTTACAAATTGAATAGTTCTCATATTGTGCAATCTATCAGCAAGTTTTACTAATAAAACACGTATATCTTTTGATGTTGCTAATATTAATTTTCTGAAGTTTTCCGCTTTTGAATCTGATGAAGCCTTGTTTTCTAATGCAGAAATCTTTGTTACGCCTTCAACTAAATTAGCTACTTCTTCACCAAATTCTTTTTTGACACTTTCATAAGTCACTTTTGTATCTTCAATAGTGTCGTGTAAAAGACCGGTAGTAATTGTAGCGCTGTCAAGTTTTAGATCTGTTAAAATTTTTGCAACAGCTATAGGGTGAATAATATAGGGAACTCCCTCTTCTCTTTTTTGGTGCTGGTGAGCTTTCAAAGCAAAGTTATAAGCTTTATTAACTGTATCTACATTAAGAAATTTATTGTAGGATTTTATTTCATCAATTAATTGATTATTATCAATCATGTTTCTATATTAACATTTTTATTTAATCTTGTAATCTCTATCCTAGATTTTAAATCAAGTTTATTTATCAAATACTTTACATTTTTCTCTAATATTGGGTGACTCCAATTAGGATCTATTTGATTAATTGGATACAAAACAAAATTTCTTAAATGTGATTTTTTATGTGGAATAGATAGATTTTTAAGATTTATGATACTGCCATCAAAGTCTATAATATCAATGTCGCAAACTCTTGGATCGTTTTTCTTTGATTTTATTCTTCCTATTTTTTTTTCGATTAATTTTATAATCTTTAATAATTCTTTATGATTTTTATCAAAAGTTCCTATTATTCCTATATTTAAGAATTTTGGTAAATTTTTATTAGGGTAAGATGGTGTCTCATAAAAATTTGAAGTTTTTTTTACTTTAAATTTAAAATGAATTAAAAGATTTACTGCTCTTGAAATATTGTCAAATCTATTACCAATAATTGAGTTTAAATTTGAACCAATGTTTAAATGTATCATTTATTATTTTTACTTAACAACCTTGCTTTTTCTCTATTCCAATCTCTGGTCTTTTTAACCTGTCTTTTATCATAAAGTTTTTTTCCTTTAGCTACTGCTATTTCAACTTTAACTTTACCATTAAGAAAATATAATTTTGTAGGAATTAATGTTAATCCATCCTGATTAATTCTACCAATAAGTTTATTTATTTCC
>Ga0233444_10001865_pt1 | contig 23014 bp, 26 predicted proteins | sample SI_124_October20_6_FD_182792 | JGI IMG/M metagenome (GOLD analysis project Ga0233444, IMG submission 182792) | Seawater microbial communities from Saanich Inlet, British Columbia, Canada - SI_124_October2016_10_MG | ecosystem: Environmental > Aquatic > Marine > Inlet | place: Canada: British... | reverse complement strand
GGATTATTTTTTCGCCAAATTACGTCATTAAGTAGCCAATAATCTAAGTTTTGTAAATGATAACCAAGTCTAAAAATATTGTGATAAGAACCTATCACCCAAATACTTCCATTATCTTTAAGTATTCTTTTGCATTCTATTAACCAAGCTTTGCAAAAATCATCGTAATGTTTAAAACTATTAAATTGATCCCATTTATCATCAACACCATTTACCTTACTTGCATCTGGTCTTGTTAAAGTTTCGCCTATTTGCATGTTGTAAGGAGGATCAGCAAAAACTAAATCAAAAGATTTATCAGGAATTTTTTTTAATTCATTTAGACAATCACCGTTGATAATTTTGTTATAAATTTTTGACATTTAAATGATTCAACTCTAAATTGAATCCACGGTCAAACAATTTTAATAAAAAAAGGAGTCTTTTAGTGCTTTGGAGTCTTAGTTTGACAACATCTTGTGTATAGGTTTAAAGCCTTTTCTGTGATGAGATGTAATACCAAATTTTTTTAACCCTTCCATATGAGCCTTGGTGCCATAACCAAAGTTTCTTTCCCAAGCATAATTTTGAAATTTTTCTGATAATTTAATCATAAGTTCATCCCTATAAACTTTTGCTATAATAGAAGCTGCACTAATAGACTTAATTTTTTCATCACCATTAATTATTGTTTTAAAATTTTTTAATCCCTGAGGTGCAAAATTTCCATCGACTAAAATTAATTCTGGTTTTTCAGTTAGTTGATCGATAGCTCTTTTCATCGAAAGTAAAGCCGCCTGCAGAATATTAATTTTTAGTATTTCTTCAACAGAAGCCACACCAATAGCATAAATTGAATTAAGTTTGATATGTTCTGCGATTTTTACTCTTTTTTTAAAAGAAATTTTTTTTGAGTCTTTTAATAAACTTAAATTTATGCCCTTTTTTAATATAACAGCTGCTGAGACTACCGGCCCAGCTAAACAGCCCCTACCTACTTCATCAACTCCAGCTGTAATTACTTTATTATTCAATTAAATCTTAAATTTAGATTTTTTGTCTCTTATCATCTTGAGATCAATCCAAGCTAACTTTTTTTGTGTTGGCTGTCTCATTAAAAAAGCAGGGTGAAAAGTGACTATTACTGCTGTTTTACATTGTCCAAATTCCTTTTCAATCCATTGACCTCTAACTTTTGATATCACAACATCATTACCTATGAGTGCATTCATTGCCGTACTACCTAATAAAACTAAAATTTTTGGATTAATTATTTCAATATGTTTTTTTACAAATGGCAAATATCTATTCATTTCTTCATCAGTTGGCCGCCTGTTTTCCGAGGGTCTGTAATTAATAATGTTTGATATATAAACATTTTTTCTATCCAAATTAATTGACGCCAACATTTTATCTAATAAAGTTCCTGCTTTACCAACAAAAGGTAATCCCTCTTGATCCTCATTAGAGCCTGGGGCTTCACCTAGGATCATAATTTTGGATTTGGGATTTCCATCACTAAAAACCATATTTGTAGCTTCATTTTTAAGACTACAATTTTTTATATTTAAAATGGATTTTTTTAACATTTTCAAATCTTTAATTTTATCTGCTGAAAGTTCAAAATTATCCTTTTTATATCTGTTGATTGCCTTATTATTGTAAATTAAATTGTGATTAATAAATTTATAGTATTTTATTAATTTGATTGGGTTAGGGGTAATTTTTTTTATCATATGTTTTTATGAGTATATTTAAGCTAAGCTTTAAGATTATAGGACAAATAATATTTGTCATTATCTTTTTTTCAACACTTCAGGCTAAAAACTTGGATAAGTTTAATAAAGCGAGCAATGTATCAAATTATTTCTCAGGAATAATACTTTTAAACGATAATCAGTATAATGAGTCTTTTACATATTTAAAAAAATTAGATGGTTTAGAGAAAAGTCATGTTAATTTCTCTATAAAATATCTATATTCACTTGTAAACTCAGGAAATTTATACGAAGCTTTTAATTATTCAAGAAAGCTGGAAAAACAAAAATTAGATAGTTTTGAAAGCAATTTAATTATTGGAGTTTTTTATCTTCAAAGTTCCAATCTAGAATTAGCTAAAAGGTACTTTTTAAAAGCTAAAAATAAAAATTCTAGATCTATATTAAATAACTATGTTTCAAGCACATTATATAACTGGTCAAATTTAAAAAACATAGATATTAATTATGCAACTCAAGAACTAAACAAATTAGATAAAAGATTCGAAAATTTAAAGAAAATACAAAGGGTTTTTTTAAATTGCTATTATAAAAGTTCAAGTACAAACGAACTATTTGCAGACTTAAATTCAAATAATAAAATAGATTTTTCAAGATATCATTACTTTCATGCATCTTATGCCGCTTCATCTGGCAAAATTGATGAAGCAAAAAATATTATTCAATCTGGATTAAAACTTTATCCTAGAAATTTATTACTCAATCAATATAAAATTGATTTAAATAATACAAAAAATATAAGTATATTTAATTGTAAGAAAGAAAGTCATGTAATGGCTGAAATTTTATATATTACAGCTAATGCTTTATCTTCACAGTCAATTTATTTTTCATCAAATTTTTATTTAAATTTGGCTAAATTTCTTAACGAGGATTTTCATTCCTTCGATACTTTATTAGCTGAAAATTTTTACAAAATAAATAATTTTAGAAAAGCAAAAACAGTATATAAAAATTTAAGTAAAAAAGGAGAAGCTTTTAAATGGTATTCCACAAAACAATTGGCTAGAATTTTTGTTCAAGAAGAAAATAAAAATAAAGCGATTAAATTAACAAGTGATGTATATGAAGATTTAAATATTAAAGAAGTTTACGAAACTTTCGATTTTGCTGAATTTTTAAAAAATAATGAAAAATTTGAAAAATCTATTACTTATTACACTGTTGTTTTAGAAACTATAAATCAAACCCACCCTCTATTTTCTGAAGCTACCGACGGAAGAGGAGTGGCTTATGAAAGAATTGGAGAATGGGATAAAGCTGAAAAAGATTTATTAGCATCTTTAAATGTAGATCCAAATCAAGCCTACGTGATAAACTATTTAGCTTATTCTTGGATTGAACAGGGCATAAAAATAAAAAAATCATTGAGCATGCTTGAGAAGGCCAATAAACTTAAACCCAATGATCCATTCATCATCGACTCTCTTGGCTGGGCATTATTTAAATTAGAAAGATATAAAGAGTCAAAAAAAAATCTTCAAATGGCAGTTAAATTAATGCCAGGTGACCCAATTGTGAATGATCATTATGGTGATGCCTTGTGGAAAAATGGAAATGAATTGCAAGCAAGATATTATTGGAATTATGTTTTAAACCTTGAAAAAACCGAAAGCGATTTAAAAGAGATAATCAATAAAAAATTGATAAAAGGCTTGTAGCCTATGTTTATAAAATCTTACTCTAAAATAAACTTATCTTTAAGAGTGAATAACAAGTTAAAAAATGGATTGCATGAAATTCAATCCTACTATTGTCTATTAAATTTAAATGATAAAATTAAAATTATTAAAATAAAAAAAAAAAAAGATAAAATTCTTTTTAAAGGTTCGTTTGTTAAACATATAAAAAAATCAAACAATTCAATTATAAATCTTTTAAAGTTGCTAAGAAAATTAAAACTAATCTCAAATTATTATTCTTTGACTATCATTAAAAATATCCCAGTTTTTAGTGGCTTAGGAGGAGGCACTAGCAACGCTGCTTTTATTTTGCAATATCTATTGAAAAATAAGATTACTAATAATATCTTAGCCAAAGTTGAAAAAGAAATAGGTTCAGATTTAAGACTTTTTTTTCATAATCAAGGTTATTTAGAAAATCTCAAAACAATCAAAGTTTCGAAAAAAAAACAAAAATTATTTTTTTTATTATCAAGGCCTAACATAAATTGTTCTACACGTGAGATTTTTTTGAAAGTAAAAAAGTATTAAAAAAAAAAAAAATTTAGTTTTAAAAAAATTAATAATAGAAAAAAATTTATTAATCATTTTTTAACTCAAAGTAATGAATTGCAATCAATTGTAGAAAAAAAATACCCAATAATAAGATCATTATTAACAGATATAAGCACAGAAAAAGGGTGTTACTTTTCAAGAATCTCAGGTTCAGGCTCAGTTTGCTACGGCTTATTTGACAATGAGAGTAGCACTAAAAAAGCACTTAACAGAATAAAGGCTAAGTACCCAAAATTTTGGTTTTCAATAGCAAAAACTGTTTAATTTTATTAATTTATGCTATATCAGGTCTTTTAACTTTGGGGCATAGCCAAGCGGTAAGGCAGCGGTTTTTGATACCGCCATCCTAGGTTCGAATCCTAGTGCCCCAGCCACAGAACTATGTTTGATATAAGTTTCAATTTTATAAAAACAATAAAAAGAAACTTTTTTCCTTTTTATAGAAATAAAAAATTACAATTTGTATTCAACACTTTGCAAGAAGGTTTTGCAAAAGACATTGTAGTTGCAAGATTTGTCGGGGGTTGTGTTAGGAAACACCTCACGAATGATATAATTGATGATATCGACATAGCAACAATATTAAGCACAAGTGAAATTAAAGAAAAATTTAAGAATACTGATTTTAAAGTAATTGATACTGGAATAAAACACGGAACAGTCACTTTGATCTCAGGGCAACTTAAGCTTGAACTAACAACTTTAAGAAAAGATGTTAAAACTGATGGCAGATATGCAGAAGTAAAATATATAAATGATTGGCAACTAGACTCTGAAAGAAGAGATTTTACAATCAATGCAATTTATCTTGATATCAATGGAAAAATTTTTGATCCACAAAATGGAACAATTGATCTTAAAAGCAATAATGTAAAGTTTATTGGTGATCCACAAAAAAGAATTGAAGAAGATTATCTTCGAATAATAAGATTTATACGTTTTAAGATTATGTATAATAGCAAAGTGGAGCCTACAACCAGCCGGGCAATAAAGCATAACCTAAATGGAATTAAAAAGATTTCAAAAGAAAGAATACTAATAGAACTATTTAAGATTTTAGACTTAAAAAATTTTATCAATATAAATGATAGCGAATATTTAAAAGAACTATTCTCTCTAGTCTTTCCAGAATTTGATAGTCTTGAAAAATTAAAGCGTTTAAAAAAAATATGTGACTATTCACAAATAAACAGAGATATTTTATTAGCGACTTTACTTATTGGTGAAAAAAATAACCATGAATATTTTGCACATAAGTATAACATTTCAAATGAAGTTAAAGAAAATTTAAATTTGTTTGCCAAAGATTTGGAATTACTTGAAGAAAACATCGATTTTTTTGATAAAAATTTAGAAAAAAATATTTATTTAAGCAATAAAAAGCACCTTATTAATTTAAACATATTAAATTTTGTAAATAATTCTAAATTTAAGCTCAAAGACTTCTCAAAAATACTTAAAAAAATACTTCAATCGAAGACCCATGTATTTCCTATTAATGGGAAATATTTAATGCAAAATGGCATGAAACAAGGTTTTAAATTAGGTAGAGTTTTGAAATTAATTGAAGATGAATGGATTAAAAATGGTTTTAAGATTTCAAAGAGCCGAGTTGAGGAAATAGTTAAATTAAACGAAAATTAAATATATTGAACATCAAGTATTTCAAAATTTCTTTCACCTGAAGGTGTATTAACGGTTACCATATCCCCTTTGTCTTTCCCAATAAATGCTTTTCCGATGGGACTTCTAAAAAATACAAGGTTTTTTTTAATATCAGCTTCGTCTTGCCCAACTAGTCTGTAAGAAATTTTTTTGTTAGTTTCTAAGTCTTGAACCTTGACAGTAGAGCCAAAGATTACCTTTCCGTCATTTTCAATTTTTGTGACGTCAATTACATTTGCTCTAGCAATTATATCATTGATTGCAACTACTCTTCCTTCAATTAATCCTTGTTGTTCTTTAGCCGCATGATATTCAGCGTTTTCTTTTAAATCACCATGTGATCTAGCTTCAGCGATTGCTTCAACAATTTTTGGTCTTTGAATATTTTTCAAATCTTCTAATTCAGATTTTAAATCTTTTAGTCCGTTTACTGTTATCGGTTCTTTATCCATATTTATTTCCATCTAGCTTCAGGTGGAAGAGACATTAAAATTGATTCAATATTACCACCAGAATTTAATCCAAACTTTGTCCCTCTATCATGTAAAAGATTAAACTCAACATATCTTCCACGCTTTATTAACTGTTTGTCTTTATCTTTTCTTGTCCATTTTAATTTCTTTTTTCTGTTAATTACTTTATTAGAAATATCTATGAAAGATAAACCTACTTCTCTTACAAACTTAAAATCTTTAACCCAATCTTTCTGCTCGTGATCAAAAAATATTCCACCAATTCCTCTAGGTTCTTTTCTATGAGGAAGATAGAAATATTTGTCACACCATTCTTTATATCGTTTAAATTTTTTTTTATTATTTAAACATACTTTTTTTAAATCGTCATGAATGATTTTTTTTTCTTTGTTATCGGTATAACTAGCAGTTGCATCTATGCCTCCTCCAAACCATTCTTTTGTAGTAACTATAAATCTTGTATTAAAATGTAGAGCGGGTATCTTTGGATTCTTCATATGAGCCACTACAGAAATACCTGTAGCCCAATACTTCCCTTTTTTTTCTGCCCCTAAAATTTTAGATCTAAATTGTTTTGGAAATATGCCAGAAACGGTAGATTTATTTACACCTACTTTATCAAATATATTCCCTCCTGATAGTAAATAGGAAGTTCCACCTCCTTCTTTACCTTTCTCTTTTTTCCAATCTCTTCTAGTAAATTTAAATTTATGGTTTTCTAAGTATTCAAATTCTTTACATATTTGGTTTTGTAAATATGAAAACCAACTATCTGCCATTTTTTTTTTAAAATTGGGATTAATCATTATTTTAATAAATTATTTTGTCTTAATGCTTCAGTTGAAATTATAGCAACACTCATGGCAACATTAAGAGATCTTGTTTTTTTATTCATTGGAATTTTAACTTTATTCTTAATTGATTTATGTAAATTTTCAGGTACTCCTGCACTTTCTCGACCGAACAACAAAACATCATTTTTTTTAAATTTAAATCTGTAATAATATTTGGTTGCTTTAGTTGTCATTAGAATAATTCTACTTTTTTTGTTCTTTCTTAAAAATTCATCATAATCTTGATGCCTAAAAATCTTACTGTGCCCCAAGTAGTCCATTACCACTCTTTTGAACCTCGAGTCATTTAGATCAAAACCACAAGGCTCAATAATGTGTATCTTTAAATTTAAACAAGCGCTTAATCTAATTATAGCTGCCGTATTTTGAGGTATATCTGGCTTATATAGAGCTATGTGCATTATTATTGCTTAATTTATGTGTCATTCTGACCCTAGAAATTAAATAGTATAGTTTTATTAAATATTTACATTATAAACACAATCAATAATGAGCAAAGAAGAAAAAAAAGCTAATAGAAGAGATTTTTTATTTACCGCAAGTTATACTATTGGAGCTGTTGGTCTCGGTGCGGTCGTCTGGCCATTTGTACACCAAATGAACCCAGATAAAGCTCAACAGGCTTTAGCAACGACGGAAGTTGATATAAGCCAGGTTGAACCCGGGAACTCAATAACAGTTTTATGGAGAGGTAAACCAGTATTTTTAAAGAGAAGAACGCAGGAAGAAATTTCTGAAGCAAGAGCTGTAAATTTAACAGACCTTCCAGATCCTCAAAAAGATGAAGAACGAGTCAAAGAAGGCAAGGACGAATGGTTAGTTATGCTCGGAGTTTGCACTCACCTTGGTTGTGTCCCATTAAAAGACAAGGGTGATTTTAATGGCTGGTTTTGCCCATGTCATGGATCACATTATGATGTTTCAGGTAGAATTAGAAAAGGTCCAGCCCCGAAGAATATGGAAATACCAAAGTTTGAATTTGTAGATAGCAATACTATTAAGATAGGATAATAATTATTATGAGTGATCATGAATACACGCCCAAGTCAAAAGTAGGAAAATGGTTTAATGACCGTCTGCCTCTTTTAACTTTAGGTGCCCACTTAACTGACTATCCTACACCTAAAAATTTGAATTACTGGTGGACATTTGGTGGAATTTTAACTTTTTGTTTGTTAACTCAAATTATTACAGGAATTGTTTTAGCGATGCATTATGTAGCTCATGCTGACTTAGCTTTTGCTAGTGTTGAGCATATTATGAGAGACGTTAACTTTGGATGGTTAATCAGATATATTCACAGCAATGGAGCATCAATGTTTTTTCTTGCTGTCTACATTCATATATTTAGATCTTTATTCTATGGATCATACAAATCTCCAAGAGAAGTAATTTGGATCATTGGACTTTTAATTTACTTATTAATGATGGCCGCAGCATTTATGGGATATGTTTTACCGTGGGGTCAAATGAGTTTTTGGGGTGCTACAGTTATAACAAATTTATTTAGTGCTATTCCATTAGTTGGTGAAAGTATTACTACATGGCTATGGGGAGCGTACTCAGTAGACAATCCAACTCTAAATAGATTTTTTAGTTTACATTACTTAATACCTTTTTTAATTTTAGGATTAGTTGTTTTACACATATGGGCTCTTCATATTCCAGGTAATAACAATCCTGTCGGTATTGATATAAAAAAACCATCAAAAGACACTGTTCCTTTTCATCCATACATTACAATCAAAGATACTTTTGCATTATTAATGTTTATGATTATCTTTGCAGGTTTTGTTTTCTTTTCACCAAATGTTCTAGGTCACTCGGATAATTATATTCCTGCAAATCCTTTGGTTACTCCAGCACACATTGTACCAGAGTGGTATTTATTACCTTTCTATGCAATTTTAAGATCAGTTCCAGATAAATTAGGCGGGGTCATTTTAATGTTTGGAGCAATATTTATATTATTTGTTTTACCTTGGTTGGATACTTCAAAAGTTAGATCAGCGGTATTTAGACCTATCTACCGACAATTTTATTGGATATTTGTACTAGACGTTTTAATGCTTGGTTATATGGGAGCAATGCCAGCTGAAGGAATTTATTTAGTACTAGCTAGAGTAGGGACTATTTATTACTTCTTACATTTTATTGTCGTGTTGCCAGTAGTAGGCTTACTTGAAAAAACAGATCCAATTCCTATGAGTATTTCAGAACCGGTATTAACTGGTGGCGCAGATCCATCCCTTGCTAGAAAAGACGATGAAAAAATTTAAATTTAAAATTTTAATACTCTCGCTTTCTCTATTATTGACATCAATAGTTCCTTCGTTAGGAGCGGGATCTGGTGGAGATCTTTTGAAAGTAGATTGGAGTTTTAAAGGCTTAACTGGCAAATTTGATAGAGCTTCCTTACAAAGAGGTTTTCAAGTTTATAAAGAAGTTTGTTCATCTTGCCATTCTATGCAGTATTTAAGCTATCGAAATTTAGGAGAGTCTGGCGGACCAGAATTTTCTGAACAAGAAGTAAAGGCAATAGCAGCTAGCATTGAAATAGAAGATGGACCAGATAGTCAAGGTGAAATGTTTACTAGACCTGGAAGACCAGCTGACAAATTTAAGAGCCCCTATCCAAATGTGAACGCGTCAATAGCAGCTAATGGTGGTGCCTACCCCCCTGATATGTCGGTGCTTGTAAAAGCGAGACCTGGAGGATCAAATTATATTTATTCAGTATTAATGGGGTATGAAGAACCACCAGCAGGAATGAATTTAGATGATGGAGTTTATTATAATAAATATATGATCGGAAATAAAATTAAAATGTCATCTCCTTTGAGTGAAGATATAGTGGAATATACTGACGGCACACAAGCTTCTGTTGATCAAATGGCTAAAGATGTAACAACATTTTTAACTTGGGCTGCTGAGCCTGAGCTCGAAGAAAGACACCGAACAGGGGTTAAGGTAATAATTTATTTAATTCTACTTACAACTTTAGTTTATCTAAGTATGAAGAAGATATGGTCAAGGGTTAACACGGAAGTATAAAACATCACCATCTTTAACAATATAATCTTTTCCTTCAATTCTTAATTTTCCATTTTCTTTACACTTTTCAGCTGAACCATATTTTATAAAATCTTCGCATGATACTGTTTCAGCTCTAATAAAATTTTTTTCAAAATCTGTATGTATGACACTTGCTGCTTTTGGGGCAAGAGTATTTTTTTTTACTGTCCATGCTCTACTCTCTTCAGGTCCCGAAGTAAAAAATGTATCTAGATTTAAAAGATCGTAACCTTCTCTTATTAATTGATTAAGGCCAGTTTTATTTAAACCTATTTCCTTCATAAAGGTTTCTCTTTCATTACTGTCTAAACCCATAATCTGGTCTTCAATATCTGCACAAATGATAACTATTTTTTCATCTATATGGTTATTTTTAACATTATCTGTAAAAACATTGCCTTTTGTTACGCTTTCTTCATCGACGTTGCAAACAATTATTTTAGGCTTAAGACTTAATAATCCTAGGTTAGATAAAAATTTATTTTCCTTTTCATCATTAATTTTTACTTCTGTTCCTTGATTTAATTGCTCAAGTTTTTCTTCTAGAATCATAATTTCTTTTTCATCAAGTAGTTTTTTTTTACCTTTATCAAGTTTTTTTTGAATTAAGTCTATATCTGAAAGTATAATTTCGGTTTTTATAGTTTCTAAGTCTTCGATAGGATTAATCTTTGAATTTACGTGTGTTATTTTGTCAGACTCAAAACATCTGACCAAGTGAATAATTGCATCAACTTCTCTAATATGCGATAAAAATTTATTCCCTAAACCTTCACCTTTAGAAGCTCCTTTTACTAAGCCTGCAATATCAACAAATGTTATGTTGGTGTAAACTTTCTTTTTTGAACTAGAAAGCTTTGTTAATTGATCTAATCTACTGTCAATCACATCAACTATTCCAATATTTGGATCTATTGTACAAAAAGGAAAATTTGCTGCTTCGGCATTCTTTGAAGCTGTTAAAGCGTTAAACAAAGTGGATTTTCCAACATTAGGAAGTCCAACTATTCCACATTTAAATCCCATTAAGGTCTTGATTAACTTTACTAGAAAAAAGATCTATTTTTTTTTGCATAAGGGTAGGCAACTGTTTTACTATATTTTCTGAAATTTCATTTATTTTTTCCTCTTCATCGTCTTTAAAGTCTTCTAGAACATGATTATTGACTTTCTTTTTCTGTTTTGGATGACCTATACCTATACGTACTCTTGAATAATCTTTGCCAATAAGTTTATCTATAGACTCAATTCCATTATGACCAGCGCTACTTCCGCCAAACTTTGCTTTGATTTTTCCAAAATCAATATCCATATCATCATGAAAAACAAAAACATCTTTAGCATCTATCTTAAAATAATCTATTAATTCCTTAATAGCTGTTCCAGAGTTATTCATAAATGTTAATGGTTTTATAGCGTAAACTTTTTTCTCATCTATATTACCAGTCGTTAGCAAACCTTTAAATTTAGGCTTCTGTTTAGAAAGTTTGAAATGAGTGTTAACTGCATCGATTATTTTAAAACCGATATTATGTCTTGTATTTGTATAGTTGGATCCGGGATTGCCTAATCCGACGAGTAAAAGCATATTAATTATTTTTTTTCAGGAGATTTTTTGTCTTCGGGTTTTTTTTCAGCACCATCTTTAGCTTTATCATCTTTTTTAGCTGCCTCTCCATCTTTTGCAGCAACTTCTGACCCTTCTGCTGGTGCCTCTCCGTCTGCACCTTCAGCAGTTGCTTCAGCTGTAGGTTTTTCTGGCTCTTTCATCACTGTCGGAGCGGCTACAGTCGCAATAACGAAATCACGATCGATAGTTGGAAGAATATTTTCCGCTAGCTTAACGGATGAGATTTTTATACTTGTACCAATGTCTGTACCAGCTAAGTCCACTGTAATATCGTCTGGTATATTTTCTCCTGGACATTTTAGTTCTACTTTTCTTCTGACAATATTCAAGACACCACCTCTTTTTAAACCGGGAGAGTCAGGGTGATTAATGAATTTAACAGGTATTTCTAAGATAATTTTTTTTCCTGACAATATTCTCATAAAGTCTATGTGAATTGGTTCTTCAGAAACAACATGAAAGGCCACATCTCTTGGTATGACTTTTTCTTTTTTACCATCAATATCTATTTCTAAAACTTTTGATAAAAATGTTTCAGAGTTAATGATGTTTTTGAACGCTTTTTTATCAACGGAGATATTTTGGTTTTGATCTTTACCACCATACAAAATAGCGGGTATAAATCCTTCTGCTCTTAACTTGTTGTTAGAACCAGATGATGTGCTCTCTCTTTTTATAGCCTTTAAGTTACTCATAATTTATTTGAAGTGGGTATAACCCAAGATCATCACCAAAACAAGGATTAATTGAATAAATCCGATACTGAATTTGAATTAGCTATTCTTTTAATGGCTTCAGACATAAGAGATGTAATAGATAAGACCTCAATTTTATTGTTATTTTTAATCTTATTGGAGTTGTCTATTGAGTCAGTAATAATAAGTTTTTTAATTTTTGAATTTTTTATTTTTTTTGCCGCATCACCACTTAAAACTGCATGTGTAATAAAAACATAGACTTCTTTTGCTCCTTTTTTTTTTAAGGCGTCAACGGCGTTAATTATAGTTCCTCCACTATCAATAATATCATCCACAATGATACAACTTTTACCTTTAACATCACCAATAATATTCATGACTTGAGATTTTCCTGGGGCAGGTCTTCTCTTATCAATAATTGCAAGATCAGCCTTTAATCTTGTTGCTAGCGCTCTTGTTCTAGCAACACCCCCCATATCAGGAGATACACAAATTAGTTTTTTTGAAGTTATTTTCTTTTTTATAAATTTAGAAAATAAAGGTGTAGTAAACAAGTTGTCCACGGGCATATCAAAAAATCCTTGAATTTGACCAGCGTGTAAATCCACTGTTACCACTCTATTGGCTCCTGCATTTGTCAAAAGATTTGCTACAACTTTTGCAGATATGGAAGTTCTCGGAGCAACTTTTCTATCTTGCCTAGCATATCCAAAGTATGGAATTACAGCGGTAATAGTTTTAGCAGAAGATCTTCTCAAAGCATCAATCACCAGTAAAAGTTCCATTAAATTATCATTAGCAGGATTTGATGTAGACTGAATAACAAATACACTATTTCCTCTTATGTTCTCATTGATCTCTATATAGATTTCTCCGTCAGCAAATCTTCTAATGTTGGTATTTATTAGTTTAAGTTTCAAATTTTTAGCAATGTTCTTACTAAGTTTAAGATTGCTAGTGCCAGATAATATTTTCATGAAATATAACTATTTATACAATTAATTCTATTTCTTTTCAAATTAATAAATTTAAATCAAACGAATAACAGATATACATCTACCATAATCATTTTGCTTTAATTTATGAGATCTTCTAAAGCTAAAAAAATTCGTTTTTTCAACATAAGTATCAAGTTCTACATGGTCTACTTTGACTTTCAATTCTTTTAGTTTATCAGCAACAAATTTTCTCAAGTCAAATAATTTTTTGCCTTTACTTTTATTTGAAAAATAAACCCTATTTTTTGAGGACTTTTTTAGAAATTTTTTATAAAAAATTAAATCTACTTCATAACTTTTCTTTCCTATACAAGGACCGATACATGCAAAGATTTCACTGTGAGAATTATATTTTTTTATTTTTTTTACGGTATTTTTAATTATATCAGCAATAGCACCTTTCCAGCCTGCATGAATACATCCAACTACTTGGTTTTTTAAATCATAAAGAATAATTGGAACGCAATCAGCAGTTACCACCCCTAATACCAATCCTTTTACTTTAGTAATAATTGCATCAGAATTTATTTTTTTTTTATAATTATTTTTTTTAATCTCAATCGCTCTAGCGCTATGTGTTTGGTTCATAAGTATTAAGTTTTCCTTGTTCACCAACATTTTTTTAGAAACATAATTTAGGTTTTTTAAAATATTTTTTTTACTATCTTTTGAACCTCTTCCGCAATTTAAACCTTTGTAAAGTCCTTTTGAAAAACCTCCTTTTCTTGAAAAAAAACAATGTTTTATATTTTTGAATTTATTTAATTTTTTTGAGTAAAACATTAATTGAATCCGAAAAATTTATCAGATTTTGATTTGTAAGCCAAAGATACTTTAAATAACTCACCCATTAAACCAGAACTTAATAATCTTTTTAATCTTAAATACATATTGGTTTGATCTCTAAATTTCATTTTTTTACTAATCATTTCAGCTCTATCAATTATTCCCATATTTTTTAAAAATTTTTGTTGTGGAATTATTTTTTTAACTTTTAAATTATTCTTTACAAAAAATTCACTTAAAAGTTTAAAATTTACATGAGAGGTAATATCTGCCTTACCTAAATTGCTCAACAAATTGTTTTTTTTATGGTTCATAACAGACTGAAGAGTGTTTTGATTGCTAGGTTTTGTGTATCCATAGTCGATTAGTAATAGACAGCCTTGTAATTTTACAATTTTTTTAATAATTTTTTTAAGTTCCTCAAATCCGTATTTTGGAAATTCTACAAATTTTAGTTTTTTTAACGATTTGTAGGAATTAATTTCAGAACTATCTTGTTTTGAGGCTTTTTTGAAAATTTCTTTTATCTGAACTTCTTTATCAAAGGCATAATATTTTTCAAACAAAGAACCTTTATTATTCTTGAATTGTTTAATTGGAATTGCATCAAAAAATTCATTTCCAAAAAAAATTACCGGACCATCATTTATGTTTTTAAAGTTTTTTATCCAATTTATGTTTCTATTTTTAATATTTTTTTTTTGTAAGTTTCTTAAAAGGATGCTTGTCTCATATAAATAAATTTTTTTAGCTACATTAAATTCAGGAAAATTTTCGAATACTTCTAATAAAACTTTAGTTAAACTCCCATCTCCAGGCCCAAGCTCTACTATATTAAATTTTTTTGGTTTCCCATAAATTTGCCAGGTAGAGATCATCCAAATTGCAATGATCTCTGAGAACAATTTAGAAATTTTAGGAGCTGTGATAAAGTCACCATTTTTACCAAAAGGATTTTTGCTAGCATAATAACCAATTTTTTGGTCGTATAATACATTTTTAAAAAATTTATCAATTGGCAAAGATTTTTTACTTTTAAAAAATTTTAGATTAAATTTCATTTTTTTTAATAAGTCTAAAAATTACTAAACTAAACAATATCATTAAGAAACTTAAAATAGTTCCCATGCTAAATAAATTAAAAAAGTAGCCTAATTGAGGATCTGGTTCTCTAAACGTTTCAGAAATTATTCTAAATAGACCATAAAAAATTAAAAATAAAAAAGAGCAAGTGCCAGTTTTATAATTTTTTTTAAAAATAAAAAAATTTAAAAGAAAAAATAAAACTATTCCTTCTAGAAATGCTTCATATAATTGTGATGGATGTCTCGCAAAAGAATCAACAGTTGGAAATATAACGCCCCAAGAGACATTGGTTATTTTTCCAATGAGCTCACCATTAATAAAATTTGTGATTCGGCCAAAGAATATTCCTATAGGTGAAACGCAAGCTATTACGTCTAATAAAAAAAAAGTAGATATCTTTCTTTTAATAGAAAAGAAATATGTTCCAATAATTATTCCAACTAAAGCACCATGAAAGGACATTCCGCCTTCCCAGATTTTTATTATATCTAAAGGATTTGATATGTAATATCCAAAGTTATAAAAAATTATATAACCAATTCTTCCACCAACAATTATAGAAATTATTAAGTAAGTAATTAAATCATCAAATTCTCTAATGTTAAATTTTTGACCTGTGTTTTGAAATCTTCTAATAATTATTTTTTTGCCAAACCACCAACCAATAAGAATTCCGCCTATATAAGCCAAAGAATACCATCTAATAGCAAATAACCCGAAATTAACCAAAACAGGGTCCAGATTATGGGTAAACATATTTTCTTATATCATATTTGAATTTAACTTGCCTATCAAATAAGATGCAATATGAGAAATTCAGAAAAAATATTAAAAACCATTTCAAGTTTAATTGAAAATGGAATTTTAACATCCAAAGATATTAGAAAAGAATTATCTACTGATTTTAAATTTAAAAAAGACAAGATAATTAACAAACTTCAACTTGTGTCGAGAGAGGAATTTGAGGTTTTAAAAAAATTAGTACAAAAACAAGATATAATAATTAAAGAAATTTTAAAAAATAAAAAAACTAAAAAGGTAAAGAAACCTTAACTTGAAGTCCATTTAGCTTACTTTTGCTTAATTGAATGCTTCCACCATGTGAATTTATAATATCCTCTACAATTGCAAGACCCAAACCAACACCAGACTGATTAAGACTTCTACTTTTATCTAATCTAAAAAAAGGCTTAAAAACGTTTTTATGCTGGTCTTCAGGTATTCCTGGCCCATCATCTTCAATTGTAATAATAGCTCTATTGCTTCCTTTTTGAATATTTATAAAGACTTTATTTCCATAAGTTAATCCATTTTGGATTATATTTTCAAAAGACCTCTTTAAAGCAATAGGCCTCCCCATTAAATTTATTTCATTATTACTATAAATTACTAATTTATCGCTGTTAATCTGTTTTTTAATTGAATTAAATAAAACAATCAGATTAATTCTAGATGTATTTTCTTGTGATTGCGTTTTGGCAAATTGCAAATAATCCCTTAGCATTTTTTCCATTTCATCAATGTCTTTAGACATTTTTTTTGATAATTCTTTCTGTTGTATCATTGCAAGTTGGAGCTTTAAGCGTGTTAAAGGTGTTCTTAAATCATGACTTATACCTGACAACATTTCTGCTCTTTGATTAAGATGACGATTAATTCTTTTTGCCATCCTATCAAATTCGAAAGCCGCCTTTCTAATTTCTAAGGAACCAGAAGCTCTAAAATCATTTACATAATCCCCTTTACCGAATCTTTCAGCAGCTTTAGCTAATTTGACCAATGGCTTTGTTTGATTTTTTAAAAATATTAATGCGATTATAATCAAAAGAACCGAAGGTAGGGTTGTCCACAATAAAAATAGTCTTACAGATGAAGCAGAGACCATTTCTTTTGGAACCAGGAATTCCATAATTTCATTATTTGACCTAATTTTTATTATTACAGCATTTTTAAATTTAGATGTATTAAACCAGTAGTTCTTATTTCCAAAAATAGATTTTAATTCTCTTCTTAAAGATCTATCCATAGGACTAAATTTTCTTTCTCCACTTGAGTCAGGAAAAATCTCTTTATTTACACTTACTTCAAAATTAAAATTATTTTTATAACTATCTGTAAAAAAGTCTAAATTTTTTTTATCATTAGAGTAAACTTCTTGAATAGTTTTTAATTGAGTTACCAATGACCTAGTTAAGTTTTTATTGGCTTTGATCCAAATACTGTCATAGAAAACTATTGTAATAATTAGTTGTAAAATTATTGTTGGTGCTGCAACAATGATTAATGCTCTATAAAAAAGTCTTTTAGGTAAAATATATTTAAAAAATTTATTCAATCCAGAGAACATATCCAGACCCCCTTATTGTTTGTAAATATTTTGGATTTTTAGGTTCATTCTCTAATTTTTGCCTTAGCCTAGTAATCATAACATCGATTGAACGCTCTTGACTTATTTCCAAAATTTTACCCATCTCTTCTCTAGAATATGTTTTTCCAGGATTAACTAACATTTCTACTAAAACTTTTTTTTCTGCATTATTAATTTTTTTAGTCTGCTCATTTAAATTAATTGTCATTTTGTTTAAATCAATAATAGCATCTCCTACCTTATATTTTGAATTGAGATTAATTTTAGTATTATTATTAATTATATTTTTTATTCTTAATAACAATTCTTTGGGTTCAAAAGGTTTCCCCACATAATCATCTGCACCAAGTTCTAAACCTTTTATTCTATTTTCAACTTCTCCCTTAGCAGTTAATAAAATAATTGGCACCTTCATCTGTTTTTTTATTTCATTTGTAAGATCATATCCATCTTGACCCGGCATCATTACATCTAAAATAATTAAATCAAATTTAATGTACTTTAATTTATGCTTAGCTTGCTCAGCATTTTCTGCTGTTGAGATAAAATAGTTGTTTTCAATAAGATAGTCTTTTAAAAGACTTCTTATTCTATCATCATCATCTACAACGAGAATATGATTTTTATTATTTTTCATTTATTATTTTTTTCAATACTTCTTTGAACTTTATCACTGAATCTGAGCTAGAATTTTTTAAAGCATTAAATATTCTTTTTTTTTGAGTACTATATACTATTTCAAAAAAAGTTTTTCCCTCTTTATCTAAAAATAAATTTTTTTTTCGTGTATCATTTTCATCTTTAATTTGCTTAATCATTTTTGATTTAATGAGATCACGCAACACTCTATTCAAGCTTTGTTTAGTTACTTTTAAATCATAAATTAATTCTCCTAAATTTATGCCAGGATTTCTTTCAATTAAATTTAAAGCTCTTAAATGCGCAAGTCCAAAAAATTTTTTTGATAAAACCTCTTTGGGGTCTGAAAATGTTTCTCTATAAGCATAGTAAAGAAGCTGAATAAATTCTTTAATTTGGTCATCCTTGAGATAAAGTAAATCTTTCATAATGGTAAGTTATATTGACTTATCTTAATAAGGAATATACTTTTTTATAAATAAAAAATCTATATATTTACATCAAATGGAAAACATACCTTACGATAAACGATTAGGAAAAATTTGGTTTAACGGTAAAACCATTGATTGGGCTGACGCAAATATACATATTCTTAATCACGGATTGCATTATGCAAGCTGTGTCTTTGAAGGAGAGAGAGTGTACGAAGGAGAAATTTTTAAACTCGAGGATCACACTGAAAGATTATTTTATTCAGCTAAACGAATGGGCATTTCAGTACCTTACTCCCAATTAGAAATTAATGAAGCTTGTAAGAACATTGTTAATATTCAAAAAGTTCAAAATGGATATGTTAGACCTTTAATTTGGAGAGGAAGTGAGATGATGGCTATTTCGGCGCAAAAAAATAAAATTCATGTTGCGGTAGCAACATGGGAATGGGGCTCTTATTTTGATCCAAAACTTAAATTAAACGGAATAAGATTAAATGTATCAAAGTGGAGAAGACCAGCACCTAATACTATTCCATGGGATACTAAAGCGGCAGGTTTATACATGATCTGCACTTTATCTAAACACGAAGCAGAAGCCAAAGGATTTACAGACTCTTTAATGTTAGATCATGAAGGAAATATTGCAGAAGCAACTGGAGCTAACGTATTTTTTAAAAATCAATTAGGAGAATTACACACTCCTATACCAGACTCATTTTTAGATGGAATTACAAGAAGAGAAGTAATTAAAATTGCAAAATTAAAAGGGATTAAAGTCATTGAAAAAAAAATTAAACCAGAAGAAATGAAAGATTATGTTGGTTGTTTTTTAACAGGTACTGCAGCCGAAGTAACACCAGTTTCTCAAATTGCCGATTATAACTTTAAAGTTTGCAATACAATAACTGATCTTGTCGAATCTTATCAAAGTTTAGTCAGAAAAAAATCTGCTGCCTAATTCTTTTCTGCAGTAATCATTGTAGACCAAGCTAGTTTTTTAAAAATATTCATTTTAAATAAAAATTGATCAATATTTTTTAGAAATTTAAAAATAATGGAATTTTCTGGTGATGAATAAAATGGAAAAAACAATAAAGTAAAAAAACCATAATATTTTATATCTATGATTTTGAATTTTTCTTTTATCAAATTGAAGTCTTTATCTACAAACGGATGTTCATCTTTAGATCTTGAATTAGGAGTGAATTTTCTATACAAATTTATTAGTGGATTTGTTCCCAAGGGCTCAACAAACAAAAATTTTCCTTTAGGTTTTAAAATTCTGTATATTTCATTTAAACATAAAGACATATTTAAATGATGCAATATTCCTGTACCGTAAATAATATCAAATGTGTTATCTTTAAAACTTGTACGTTCACAATTATCCACCATTAATTCTACATTAGCATTTAAATTTTGAATTACTTTTTTTGCTTTTTTAATGGAAACTTCTGAAATATCGATTCCAGTAATTTTTTTTGATTTAAATTCCACAACTTTTTGTAAAGATTGTCCAATTCCACAACCGTAGTCTAAAATTTCAGAGTTTAGTGAATTTGACTTTAGAAAATTAAAAAAATCTTCATTAGAATTATAAACCGCCTTATAAAAAATATTCTCAAATCTACCTTTTAATCTAGATTGTAAGTTATTATGAAATTCTTTCTCTCTTAAATTTTGATCTGTTAAACTCATTTAATACCCTTTGAATCCTGATCAATAGCATGATCTATGCCTTTTCTGAAATAATCATAACCGGTATAAAGTGTTAAAAAAGCTGAGAGCCATAATAAAATAATTCCAATTGTTTGTGCATTATAGTCCTGAAAATTGATTATTTTATTTCCACTCTCTCCAGTTAGAAGAATAGCTATAGAAACCATTTGAATAAATGTTTTAAGTTTAGACAAACTTGTGACTTGCATGGTAATACTCCCTTTAGCAAGAAACTCTCTTAATCCTGATATTAATATTTCTCTAGTAAGGATTATAATTGCTGCAATTACTTCATAATTTTTTATTGTGCTATTCATAACCAGAAGAATTAGCGCCGCGGCTACAAGAATTTTGTCAGCTATTGGATCTAGAAGTTCTCCTAATTTAGACTCTTCTTTAAATAATCTTGCGAGCAATCCATCGAGATAGTCAGTAAAGCTCGCAAAAACAAATAAAAAAAAAGGTATTAAATCTCCAAAAAAACCAGGAATAAAAAAAGTTAAAACGAATATAGGAACAATAATTATGCGTCCTATTGTTAAAATATTTGGAATTTGCAGTTTCATAGTTTATTCGTGAAAATAATTATATATTTTATTTGCGATGTTGTCTTCAATTCCTTCTATAGCTTTTAAGTCATCGAGGCTTGCTGACTCTACAGAGCGAGCTGATCCAAAATGATTTAGTAAAGCTCTTTTTCTCTGTTTCCCTATTCCCTGAATTTGATCTAATAAGGATTTACTTAAATTTTTCTTTCTTTTAGCTCTGTGAGTGCTGATTGCAAATCTATGAGCTTCATCCCTTAATCTTTGAATAAAAAATAAAAGTGGATCATTTTTATTTAAAATGAATTCTTTTCCTTCATGGTAAATTTTTTCTTCGCCAGCATTTCTTTTTTTACCTTTTGCTACAGCTAGTATTGGTAAATCATGTAAACCAAGCTCATTTAGTATTTCTCTACTAACTGAGTATTGCCCTTTACCACCATCAACAAAAATTAAATCAGGTAAGGATAATGAACCGGATTTTTCTTTAACAGCTTTAGAAAACCTTCTAAAAAGCACCTCCTTCATCATTCCATAATCATCATTAGTTATTTTTTCATTTTTTATATTAAACTTTCTATATCGTTTTTTTACAAAACCTTCATTTCCAAAACATATTAATGCACCGATTGAGTCAGTACCTTGAATATGACTGTTATCGTAAACCTCTATAAGATCTATGTTATTGTTTAAATTAAACTTAGTAGATAATTTATCGATCAAATTATTATTAGTATCAGATTGAATTAGTTTTTGAGTTAAAGATTGTTTGGCATTTTTTTCAGCAAGTTTTGAAACACTAATTTCATTTTTGGATTTGGCAAGTTTAATTATTACTTCCTTGTCTTCTTTTTCTGAAAATGTTTTTTCTAAAAGTTTTTTATCGTTTGTTTCAAAGTTTGTTATTATTAAGCAAGGTATAGTTTTATTTTCATAGAATTGAGAAATAAATGAGGAAAGAATATCTTGAACTGATTCATCGGCATCGTGTTTTGGATAAAAAGCTTGATTACCCCAATTTTGTTTAGATCTAAAAAAGAAAACTTGCACACAAGTTTTACCTGTTTCTTTATGAATGCTTATAACATCAGCTTCATGTAAATTGGTTTGATTAATTTTTTGCGAAGTTTGAATTTGAGTTAAAGCTTTTATTCGATCTCTAGCTACCGCAGCTTTTTCATAGTCTAGCTCCTTACTTGCTTTTTCCATTTCTTTGGAGAGAGTCTTTTGTATTCTTCTAGATTTTCCTGAAATAAATTCTACAGCATCATCCACAGTAGTTGTGTAGTCTTGTTTGGTAATATGACCAACGCAAGGAGCGGAACATCTTTTAATTTGATAGAGAATACAGGGTCTTTCTCTATTTTTAAATACTGTGTCATCACAAACTCTTAGGAGAAAAATTTTTTGTAAAATTTTAATTGTCCAGTTTGCTGAACCAATAGATGAAAAGGGCCCAAAGTAATGTCCAGATTTTAGTTTCTTGCCTCTAAGCTTTGTTAGTTGAGGCCACTTATCTTTATTACCTATATAAATATATGGAAAAGATTTATCATCGCGTAATAATATATTGAATCTCGGTTTATGCTTTTTGATTAAATTTGCCTCTAAAAGTAAAGCCTCACTTTCATTACTAGTCGTCGTAGTCTCAAGTGAATGAGTTAAAGAAAGCATTCTTTCTGTTCTAATTGGCAAGTTAGTATCAGAGGCATAACTTTTAAGTCTGTTAGGTATATTTTTTGCTTTTCCAATATATAGTATCTCACCAGAAGAACTAATCATTTTATAAACTCCGGCATTTCTTGAGATTAAAGGAATTTTATCTTTTATTACTTTTTTACCAAGCTCTAAGCTATTCATCATATTTTACTTTTTGAAAATTCTACACCTACTGACTCTGAATTTTTAATAATATCTAATTTCTCAATTTTAATATTTGTTTTTTTTACCAATTTATTTTGAAAAATTATTTTAAATATATTTTCCGCTAAATCTTCGATAAGGTCATGATGTTGTTTTTTGACTAATAATTTAATTTTATTAATCAAAT
>Ga0233444_10001862_pt1 | contig 23036 bp, 12 predicted proteins | sample SI_124_October20_6_FD_182792 | JGI IMG/M metagenome (GOLD analysis project Ga0233444, IMG submission 182792) | Seawater microbial communities from Saanich Inlet, British Columbia, Canada - SI_124_October2016_10_MG | ecosystem: Environmental > Aquatic > Marine > Inlet | place: Canada: British... | reverse complement strand
ATTGATGGCTCTATAGATATTAATGGTTACAGCTCTCAACCTGGTGATTTATTGGGTGTATTTTACCAACATGACGGCGCTTATTTTGGTGCAGGTTTCGCTACATTAACTGGAGAAAATTTTAGTTTTCCTGCTTGGGGTGATGATGCTACAACAGATGATATTGATGGATTTACTCCAGGTCAAAGTTTTGTTTGGGCTTTTCAGTTTTCCAATACTGGAAACAGTGTGTTCTTGGAGGCTAACTACGCAACTGGTTCGTCCTCAACATTTTTATCAAATGGACTGTCGGTTATTCAAAGTTTTGATGTTATGGAGTTTACAGATATTCCAGGGTGTACCAATCCAGATTATCTAGAATACAATCCTTTTGCTGATATTGACGATAATTCCTGTTTTACACTAAATATTAACGGTTGTACCGATAGTACTTTTATAGAGTTTTGGGATTATAATCCAGATTCATTATCTATTTCAATTCCTGACTTTTTTGCTAATACCAACGATGGTTCATGCGCAACCCTAGTAGAGTTTGGCTGTACCGATTCTGCTTACATTCAATATTGTGAAGATTGTAATGTGAGTAATCATTTACTATGTACCGAGTTGGTCGTTTTAGGTTGTAATGACATTCAAGCAATAAATTATGATATGGATGCAAATGTCGACGATGGTTCGTGTGAATTTGATGTGTGTATAGAATTGGAAATTGGAAATTTTGATATTGTAAATTCTACAACTTTTAATATTCCTGTTTTATCATTCGATATTTCGAATACGAGCAACGAACTGATTACATCACCCATTTTCAACTTAGTTTTAGCATCAGACGAATATATTTCGGTGAATACTGCATCAATTTCAAACACTCAAATTAATCCGGGTACAACCATTACTATTGAAACTCCTATAACGAGCGATCTATCCTTACTCCCCGCATCTATCATTTTAGATGGTTATGTGAATATGTTAGCAGAGTCTTTTGAATCGAATTCAATTGACTGTAATTTTTATTTTAATGAAGTTTATCTTTTAACGAGTCATATCGGTTGTACGCAAGCTGATGCATATAACTTAGATACTTTAGCAACCGTAGATGACGGTTCTTGTATTGATTTTATTCAGGCATCTGTTAGTGTATTTAACCCTATTTGTCATGATAATTTTGGTGCCGTATCCCTTTTTATTACAGGTGGTATAGCTCCTTATACTTCGCCGTCTATTTATACTCAATACTCACTACTCAATAATCCTGAAGAAATGAGCGTTGAGGTTACTGAGAATAATTCTGTAACTATGTATGGACTTGAAGATGGACAATATTCAATCGAGATTCATGACAGTATAGGTAATGTAGAATTTTATAGTTTCACCATTGTGTCTCCAGCAGAAGTTCTCGTTGAAGTAGACTTCTCAAGTTCATACCTACTTACTTCTACTGTCAGTCAAGGAAATGCAGTTTTTTACCAGTGGTTGTTAGAAGGTGAAACGATTGCACAAGCAAATAATTCAACTCACTACGGACAAGAAATTGGCAATTACCAGTTGTATATAGAAAATCAAAACGGTTGTGGCTCTTACTCTAATAGTGTTTTCTTACCCACTTTAGGTATTGATGTTGTAGACGATTTTGATTTCACACTTTATCCAAATCCTGTAAAATCAGTGCTAGGTATAAATTTATCGAGAATGTTTAGCTCTACTACTGTTTCTATAACAGATGTGTTGGGGCAAGAACTGTATGCTTTCAGACAAAAGATTCAAGCCGGTGAAACTAAGATCACTTTAGATGTTTCTGATTTAAGTAGCGGGATCTATTTTATGGTTGCTGAAAATGGCTCGCAGAAAACGGTAAAAAGATTTGTTAAAGAGTAGTCTTAATTATGAATTCAGTTCACTTTTCAGGTAATTGATTGTGAAACTTTTTGTTTCATTGAGTAGTTCTTCTGGTGCTCCTTCACACAAGATTCTCCCACCACCTTTTCCACCTTCAGGTCCAAGGTCGATGATGTGATCTGAAAGTTTAATTACATCCATATTGTGCTCTATAACTAATACCGTGTTGCCCTTATCAACTAATTTATCTAATACTTCCATGAGCACTCTAATATCTTCAAAATGAAGTCCAGTTGTAGGCTCATCTAGTATGAAAAGGGTGTTTCCAGTATCTCTTTTACTTAATTCGGTTGCCAGTTTAACTCGCTGAGCTTCGCCACCTGAGAGAGTTGTAGATTGTTGACCGAGTGTAATGTATCCCAAGCCAACATCTTGCAGGGTTTTTACTTTTCTGTAAATTTTCGGGATTGCTTCGAAAAATTCTACGGCATGATTAATGGTCATATTGAGAATATCAGAAATTGATTTTCCTTTAAATCGGATTTCTAATGTTTCTCTATTAAACCTCTGTCCACTGCAACTTTCACATCCAACATGAACGTCAGGTAGGAAATTCATTTCAATAATTTTCATTCCACCTCCTTCGCACACTTCACATCTTCCTCCTTTAACATTAAATGAAAAACGACCCGCTTTGTAAGCTCTTATTTTAGCTTCAGGAACTTCAGAAAAAATCTTTCTAATATCTGCCAACACACCGGTATAAGTTGCTGGGTTCGATCTAGGCGTTCTACCTATTGGTGATTGATCAATGTCAATAACCTTGTCTATATTTTCTAATCCCGAAATACTTTTATAGGGCATCGGTTTTTTTAATGCTCTAAAGAAATGAGCATTTAGTATAGGGTAGAGTGTTTCATTAACTAAAGTTGATTTCCCTGAACCAGACACACCAGTAATACTAATTAGTTTACCAAGCGGTAGTATTAAATCTACATTAGAAAGGTTATTACCTGAAGCACCTAGTAACCGAAGCTCTTTTCCATTGCCTTGTCGTCTTTTGTCTGGTATCCGAAGACTTTTATCTCCATTTAGATATTGTGCGGTTAACGTTTGAGATTTCATGATTTCTTCCGGAGTTCCTTGATACACAATTTCGCCTCCATGTTTACCTGCACCTGGGCCAATGTCTATTACATAGTCTGCGGAGTCAATCATTTCTTTATCGTGCTCAACAACGATTACCGAATTACCTAAATTTCTTAATTCTCTTAGAGATTTTATCAAACGTGTATTGTCTCTTTGATGAAGTCCTATACTTGGCTCATCTAATATGTATAATACACCTACAAGTTGTGAGCCTATTTGTGTAGCTAAACGTATTCTTTGAGCTTCTCCACCCGAGAGCGATTTAGAACTTCGGTCTAAATTTAAATAGTCTAACCCTACATCAAGTAAGAACTTTAATCGAATTTTAAGTTCCTTAATTATTTCAACTCCAATTGCTTTCTTTCGCTCATCTAATCGGTCTTCAATAGTTGCAAAAAATTCATAAAGTTCAACAATGTCCATTTTGGAAAGCTGAGAAATATTGAAGCCTTCAAATTTAAAATGTAGTGCTTCTTTTTGCAATCTAAGTCCTTCGCATTTAGAGCAATTCACTTCAATCATGTAGTTTTTTGCCCAACGTTTTAAACTTGAGGAATCTGAATTATGAAACTGGTAACTGATAAAGTTTGAGATTCCTTCAAAATTTAGATAGTAATCTTGAGTTATTCCCATGGTGGTATTTGAAATTTTAAATGATTCCTCTGCACCATTTAAGATCACATCTATAGCTTTTTTTGGAATTGTATTTATCGGATCCTTTAGACTAAACTTATAACGTTTGGCGATTAAATCTAGTTGCTTGTCAATCCAAGAGCTTGTTCTTTCCGATATAGGAGCCAAGCCACCTCTTTCAATTGATAGACTTGGGTCCGGTATAATTTTAGATTTGTCAATAATCATTTCCATACCCAAGCCATTACACGTTTTACAGGCTCCTTTGGGCGAGTTAAATGAAAATATGTTTGGTTCTGGATCATCGTATGCGATCCCAGTTGTAGGACACATCAAGTTCTTACTAAAGTATCGAAACTCGTCTTTATCAGGTGCATAAATCTTCAACACACCCTTTCCATACTTTAATGCAGTTTCAATTGAATCTTTTAATCTTTTATCGATCGCATCTTTTATTTCAATTCGATCGATTACAATCTCAATATCGTGGCTTTTATAGCGATCCAGTTGGAGTCCAGATATTATGTTTTGTATGGTTCCATCTACGCGAACTTTTATAAATCCTTGCTTAAGAATATTTTCAAATAGGTCTCTATAATGTCCTTTACGTGCTTTTACAATAGGGGCCAGGATGAGAATCTTTTCATCCTTGTAAGATTCTGTTATTAAATCTTTTATCTGATCTATTGTATAACTAATCATTTTTTCTCCTGTGTTATAGGAGTATGCATCGGCTACACGAGCAAATAAAAGTCGTAAAAAGTCGTAAATTTCAGTTATTGTTCCAACCGTAGATCTTGGATTTTTGTTTGTTGTTTTCTGTTCAATAGAAATAACTGGACTTAAGCCATCAATTTTATCAACATCTGGTCGTTCTAAACCGCCTAAAAATTGTCGTGCATACGCAGAAAAAGTTTCAATATACCTCCGTTGTCCTTCAGCATAAATAGTGTCAAAAGCCAAGGACGATTTACCCGAACCACTTAAGCCTGTAATAACCACAAGTTTATCTCTAGGTATTTTAACGTCAATATTTTTTAAGTTGTGCACTTTTGCACCTTGAACGTTTATATAATTCTGCGGCTCAGCCATTAATTAGTTGCTTTCTTTAATGATGGTGAGTTTTTGTCCTTTCTTCACTTTAAGATCTAAAACTTCCCTGTTTTGCAAAATTAGTTCTTCCAAACTAATTTCATTCTCTTTTGCTACATTTTTAAGCAAACTTGTTCTAGTTAATTCAATTTTTAGCGTATCCTTCTTTTTTTCTTGAGCGCTATTATTTATAAATTGTGTTGTGTTTTCGGCAACGTAGTAGCCCTCTTGCGGAACCGTTATTACATAAGCGATTTTATCTTTGTTTTTCAGATCAGCTTTTCTTAACCACGGGTTGTATTCTTTTAGAATTTTATAATTTATATTCAAATTGTTGGCATACTGTGTAAAGTTTGAAACTGCAGTGTCTAATAAAACATACTCGAGTGGAGCTGATGTATACAAATCTTTCTTTCGTAAGTGAAATCCATACGTTTTTGGATTTGTTAGAATTTCTTTAATGGCTGAGATTCTAAAAATATATCGGGCTGTTTCACTATTCAGTAGTAAATCATAATAATTTTCTACCTCTTGTTTCTTTAATTGTTTTTCTATTCCTCGCATTCCCATATTGTATGAGGCTGCTGCTAAAGTCCAAGATCCAAACTTTACATAGGCTTCATTTAAATACTTACACGCAGTAAGGGTTGCTTTTTCTAGATGGTATCTTTCATCTACTTCATCATCAATACGCAAACCATTTTCTTTTGCAGTAGCTTTCATTATTTGCCAAAAGCCAGAAGCACCAGAGGGCGATACTACGTTTGAGAGACCGCTTTCGGCAAGAGCCAAATATTTAAAGTCATCTGGTATTCCTTGCGCTTTAAGTATGGGTTCAATGATTGGGAAATACTTGTTTGCTTTTTTAATAAATAAGAGTGTTTGAGATTGCCAGTAGGTATTTACAAGTAATTCCCTGTCAAATCGTTCTTTAATATCATTTTGACTCAAGGGCATAATTTCTCCAGCAAAACTTATTATATCTGGTTGATTTGGAGCATAGATAGCGTAACTTTTATTAAATTTTGATTGATGATTTTCATCCTCGGGACCCTCAAAAAAAGAAAAAATAAAGCTACCGGTTACTATCAGTATTAATGGTAAAGTTATCTTGTTCATTCGAAAATGTTTTTTAACGCTGAGATTGTTTTGCCTTCTGAGTCTTTTGCTGAGATGATGGGGTTTTTAACCGTCCAATCAATCGCAATTTCGGAGTCGTTCCATAAAAGACAATCCTCAGCTGAGGGCGTGTATAAACCATCGCATTTGTATTGAAATACAGTATTGTCTTCTAATGCTACAAAACCATGGGCAAAACCAGAAGGAATCCATAGCATGGTTCCCTTTTTACTACACAATTCAATTTTAAAATGCTTTTTATAGGTTTTCGATTGTTCTCTCAAATCTACAACTACATCTAGCGCTTTTCCTCTGGTAACTCGAACCAATTTGCCTTGCGTATAGGGTGGATGTTGAAAATGTAAGCCTCTTAATACGTTTCGATGCGATGTGGATTGATTGTCTTGAACAAAAGTTATATTTAGGTTCAATTTTTTAAAAGTATCAATATTCCAACTTTCATGAAAAGATCCTCGTTCGTCTGTATATGTTTTGGGTTGAAGTATTATCAAACCTTCAAATCCTGTTTCTTGTTTCTGCATGGATGTTTTTATGCTAGCTAAAATAGGAATTTGTTCGGTTTTTTACTTTGGTTTTAGGGTTCCTTTTTTAACAATTCAGCTGAACTTATTAAGCCGATCAAATTACTTTGTAAACTTCTAGTATACTTATTGTATTATTCCAAGTCTAGTGCTCGTAAGTGTTGTGTTATTTTAATGCAAATAAAAAACCCCTACTTATTTTAAGTAGGGGTTTTTATTTAACGATTTTAATCATTGAGTATTAAAGGCATTCCATCTTCGCCAGAGCCGATAATAACTACCTTAGAGTTGTTTGATTTTGACAATTCTATTGTAGCTTCTATACCTCTCATTTTAAGTAAACTTGGTGTTAAAGAGCTGTTTATAATCTTATTAGCTGCAGCTTCACCCTCTGCGCCAATTCTTTTTCTTTCCGCTTCACTTTCTTCTTTATCTAATCTGTAACGGTAAGCAGCAGCTTCTTGTTCTTGTTTTAGTTTATCGTCAATCGCTTGTCTAATTTTTTCTGGTAAACGTATTGATCGAATCAAAAGTGCTTTCATAATTACATTATTCTCAGCAAGTACAGATTTAGTTTCTTCTATAATTGTACTTTCTACCTCGTTACGTTTTGTAGAGTAAATTTCTTCTGCTTCATATCTACCCATAACTTTTCTTACGGATGAACGTACTTCTGGAATTACCAATCTATCGACATAAGAACGTCCAAACTCTTCATGTAGAAATCCAATTTTTTCGTAAGTAGGGTTATAGCGCAAAGTGATGTCGATAGCCATAGATAGACCATTTTTGTCTAATATATCCATGCTTTCTTCAACTTTTTGCTCTTTTACCTCGTATACATAAATGGTGTTCCATGGAGCTACCAAGTGAAAACCTGGTGCGAATGTGTTTACTTTGTCTAAGCCTGTGGTAAATTTCCTAAAAATGATACCTCTTTCACCCGGATTAATGGTTATTGAGATGTTTGATCCGACAATCATTAAAAAGAATAGTATCGCTCCAGCGACAATTACAATTGGATTTACTTTTTGATTCATTTTTTATTTGTTTAATGCGTTCCTAATGATTTGCGTATGGTCCACTCCGAAAATAGACTTAGTAAAAGTAAGAAAAAGATTGCTTTCTCTTGTATTAAATCACTTAACTGTTTACTAAAATATGTTTCGGTATTTGCACCAATTTCCGATTCAATAATTTCTGGGTATTTGTTAAAGTCAACTTTTTCAATAAACCTACCCTCTGTTAAATCACTTATCTTTTTAAGAAGGTTCCAGTTGGCTTCAGTTTTTTGTTTTTCGAGTGTAGCGGCCATAATGGCAAAACTACCACTTTGTTCTATCGATTCTTTTTTGTAGTCGGCTGTTAGCGTAAATTTATACTTACCTGGGTCTAAATTTGATAATATACTGCTGTAGTTTTCGCCTTTAAATCTTAAGTTGTATAAAAATTCATTTTTATTTTCATCTTCCAAAACTAAGTTCAGTTCTGCTTTTTCTATACGCTGGTAATTGTCGTTAAAAAACTGAGCTTTTAGCTCAAATTTGTCTCCTTGCGTGCTTATTTTAGAGTACTCCAGTCGCAGTTTCCGCTTGTCTTTATTTTGGGTTAAGTATTGACTTATAGCTTGTATTATTTCGTTAAAATTGTCGTGTGTTTTGTTTTTTTGGTAGTCAAACAATCGCCATTTCCATAAACCTTCAGCAAGTAAAATTGCCTGGGTATTTGTTTCATTTTCTGAGAACAGGAGTAGGGGGCTCTGTGTTTCTATTCCTTCAATATTTTGTGTAAACAAGGTATGCGATGTATTTTTTCGAGCCACATCTCCAAAGGGTGCTAATAGAGGTGGTGCATTACGGATAAATTCGATAACGTTATCGCTAAAATTAAAGGGTGTAAAATTTTCATTTAATTGGGGGTGAACTTCTTGAGTTGCACTACTAGTGCTAACGGAAATTAAATTTTGCAATTCGTTAAATTTTTTCCATTTCGTAGTACTTCCAGTTATATACAATAGGGATGTTTCTGATGCTACTATTTTAGAAAGCACATTTGAATTCTTATTGTGTTGTTCAGGTAATTGGTGCAATATGATTAAATTGTAAGAAGCTGTTTGTTCTTTAAAATCTTTTAACAAGACTGTTTTTACTTTATAGTTTTCACCTCTTTCTAGTGCAGACTTTAATGCAGCTATATCAGGATGTGGTGTTGCAGCAATTAAAAGTATATTTTGTTTGTTGTTTAGTATTTCGATACTCAGTTTAAAAGAATTGTTTTCAGTGTTTTTTTCTGAGGTAAAACTTGAGATGCTTATGTCGTAGTATTGAATACCTTCTGATTTTGCATCCAGTAATAGTTCATAAGCTATGGGAGTATTTGCCTTTAGGTTTACCCATTTTTCGTAGATAATTTTACCTTTATGAATAATTTTTAAGTGTTCTTTTTCTTCTGAATCAAAGTTACTTAGCAACTCAATTTTTACAGGGAATTCATTACCTAAATACGCTATTTTATTAAAGTTTACGTTACTTATTTTATGGTCTAATTGAGAAGTGCTATCTCCAAGTGCAAGTGTAAAAATAGGTACATTTAATCTGTCTATAAAATAACTTGGCTCTAAGCCTTTGTTGTAATTTCCATCAGAAGCTAAAATAACACCAGCAAGATTTCTGTTGTCAAACTGCTCTTTAGTGCTTTGTAAAGCATTTGATATGTTTGTATATTTTCCGGTGTACTTGTTGTTTAATCCGGCGTAAATAGAGTCAACAAAATTATATTCGTATACCTCATAATTTTCTTCTAGCAGTTGGTTGTTTTTTTCAACCATTTCCAGAAAATTAGTTTGATAAAATAAAGAATCTTTGTAGTTTTTTATTGAACTGGAGGCGTCTTGAAGAAATACAAGGATGGGTTTATCTGTTCTTTTAATCGTTTTGACCCATTTAGGGTTGAACAGAAACAATAAAATAATAGCTATTGATACAAACCGCAAGAAAACAAGCAGGAGCCTTGTAAAAGTTGAGGCATCTTTAAATCTAGAATCTTTATAATAGACAAATAAAGCAAATAGCAATGCCAAAAGCATTGCTACCATCATCAGGATATTAGAGCCATTAAACTGCAGCATTAGAACTTATTAAGTTAACATCCCTCCACATACATTTACAACTTGGCCCGATACGTAAGCCGATAATTCTGATGCCAGGAACAAGGTTACATTGGCAACATCCTCTGGAGTTCCACCTCTTTTTAAAGGGATGCTATTTCTCCATTCAGAAATTACTTTTTCATCCAATTTATCGGTCATTTCTGTTTCTATAAATCCTGGTGCAATCGCATTACATCTTATGTTTCTAGAACCTAATTCAAGAGCAATAGATTTTGTAAAACCTATAACTCCAGCTTTAGATGCTGCATAATTAGATTGCCCTGCATTTCCTTTTACACCGACCACCGAAGTCATGTTTATGATCGATCCAGACCGTTGCTTTAACATCGTTCGTTGTACCGATTTGGTCATATTGAATATAGATTTTAGGTTCACCTCTAGAACGCGATCAAAGTCTTCTTCACTCATCCGCATTAATAAATTGTCTTTTGTGATCCCTGCGTTGTTAACTAAAACATCAATAGAACCGAATGTTTCATTAACTTCTTTTACTAAAGATTCTGCTTCGCTCATTATAGAAGCATCTGATTTAAATGCTTTTGCTTTTACACCTAATAACAAAAGTTCTTGCTCTATAGCATCTGCTTTCTCCTTTGAAGATACATAGGTGAATGCAATATTAGCTCCTTGTTCTGCAAGTTTTAGAGCTACTCCTTTACCAATGCCTCTTGTTGCACCAGTTATGATTACTGTTTTTCCTTCAAGTAATTTCATTTGTGTTTTTTAGTTGAAATTGAAGTATATGTTTATTTTTTTGGGATCATTTTTTGAATATGTGCTACGTATTCATCAGGCGTCATATATTCATATCCAGTTTTACCCAGTAAATTTGTTTCTGCATCCATAAGAATGACAGTAGGGTAGCCCTGAATTTGAAATTTACGAGCCAAAGTAATTTGTTCTTGAGGTAAATTTCTTGAGCCACGAGGAAAATCTAGCTCTAGTAGCACAAGGTTTTCTTTTGCATATTTTGTAAAAGTTTCTTGGCTCAAAATTTGTTTTTCAAGTTTTTTGCACCAACTACACCACGTTTTACCTGTAAAAAAAGCGAAAATAGGTTTGTTGGTTTTGTTCGCTTCTGTTATAGCTTTATTTACGTCGGTATGCCATAATTTTGTTGGCTCATTGTTGTTAGATACCAATCCGCAAGAAATACTAAATACGGTTAGAAGTAAAAAAAGTATTTTTTTCATAGGTTTAGTTATCTTTTTCATACGGCTAAAGTAAGAAATTGATAGGAGTGTCTACAATTTTTTCTGTGAATTTGTTTTGTTTAAATTTTGAGCAATTAATTTCCTGTTTTGAAGTAATCTTTGTTTTCTTTTTACAAAAGAAAGCCTTCTTTTATGGAGAAGGCTTTCTATATGTTTAATTTAAGTTTTTAGAATACAACTATTTTTTTATCCATGTTGTTGATGAGCTATTTTTACCATTTGATATTTTGATCGTATACATACCAGGCGAAAGATTTTTCACATCAATGGTAACCTCATTTTCAACTGTTTTAATACGATCTTCATAAATTAGTAGTCCAATTGTATTGTAAATCTGTATATCTACAACTTCTCTTTTATGGTTGTGGGAAAAATTCAGCTTATTTTCCACTGGATTTGGATAAATTCTATGTTTTAACTCCTTAGTGCCATCTAAGCCTAAGCCGTCGTCGTAATCGATTTCATCACACTCTCCATCATTGTCGTAATCATTTAGGCAAACGCCATCGCAATCTAAGTATTCATCAGCGTACTCACAATTTTCATTATCGATTGTTGCAGTTGAGTCGAAGTTGCATGCTATTGCATCCATACAGCCTTCAATTCCACATGAGCCAATTTCAAATGATTGTTCATAACCATCTGTTAAAGTGTAGGCATTGTCCTCAATAATCATTTCAGTTCCATTCCATCCGTCTCCATACCCATCTTGCAGGTTAATTACATAGTTTTCTCCCAGTTCCACACATCCATGGTAGGATGCATATCCAGCAGCTAAGTAAGTTCCATCACACGCTGTTATCGTCCAAGATATCTCAAAATAAATGTCGTCACCAACAATTACTTCAGTTCCAGAAATGCAATTGCCTTGGCAGTCAAATCCTTCAAGTGGGAATTCACAAGTTCCATTATCTAACGTTGCAGTTGAGTCGAAGTTACATGCTAATGCATCCATGCAGCCTTCTACTTTCCATGTCAAACATAATAATTGATCGAAAACGTTTGCTGCTGGATCAAACTCTAAATAGTGCGCATCCATGCAACCTACTAGAGTAGCGATACAAGACCCATCATCTTCTATTGCATTTGAATCATAATTTATAGCTGTTTCATCTGTACAACCAATACCTAAAGTACCCGTACATGAATACACAAATTCTAAAGAATTTACTATCAACAATCCATTAGGTAAAAATATACCATCAGCATTGTCGTAAGTTGGAACTATATCATAAACTCCTGAAGAAGTTTGAGTTTTCCAAACAATACTTTCACCAGTACTAAATCCATCCACTAAAGATGTAAAAGTATCATCGCCCCACGCAGCTACTGTAATTGAAGATCCTGTCCAAGCTGATGAACCAGCACAAACTAAATCACCTGCTTCATTTGTAAAGAATACACCAATCATATCTCCTTCTGCTAAATCAATCGAGACTGAATCGAGATTGAGAAATATAGACATGTTTGAGCCAGTATTAACTGTTGTAAAGTCTAAAGTTACACAAGCTGCCTCCTCACAAGGAGTCCCACCATACTCTGAACATTGTATTGCACTAAAGTCTGCATTGAACGTTCCAAAGCCATCAGCGTAAAGACAACCCCAAGTTGGAATATCATCACAAGAAGCATATACACATAAAGAGTTTCCGTATTGATCATATCCTTGAACGGTAGCTAATGTGTCGTAGTTAGATGCATTAGAATCCATACAACCTACTACATCTGAAGATGGTTCTTCACACGGAGTCCCACCATACTCTGAACATTGTATTGCACTAAAGCCTGCATTAAACGTTCCAAAACCATCAGTGTAAATACACCCCCAAGTTGGAATGTCATCACAAGAAGCATATACACATAAAGAATTTCCGTATTGATCGAATCCAGCTACGGTTGCACCCGCATTAAAGTTAGATGCATTTACGTCAATACAGCCCTCAACGCCACATGAGCCAACTACAAATAGTTGTTCAAAACCATCTGATAAAGTGTAGGTGCTGTCTTCTAGGGTCATTACAACTCCATTCCATCCGTCTCCATAGGAATCTTGTAGGTTAAGTAGATAGTTTTCTCCCAGTTCTAGACACCCTTTATAGGGCGCTTCTCCAACAGCTAATTCAGTACCATCACACGCTGTTATGGTCCAAGATGTCTCAAAGTAAATGTCGAAGCCCACATTTACTTCAGTACCAGAAATGCAATTTCCTTGGCAGTCAAATCCTTCAAGTGGTAATTCACAAGTTCCATCATCTAAGGTTGCAGTTGAGTCGAAGTTGCATGCTAATGCGTCCATACAGCCTAGTTCGACGCCACAAGTGCCAACTACAAATAGTTGTTCAAAACCATCTGTTAAAGTGTAGGTGCTGTCTTCTAGGGTCATTACAACTCCATTCCATCCATCTCCATAGGAATCTTGTAGGTTAAGTAGATAGTTTTCTCCCAGTTCTAGACACCCTTTATAGGGCGCTTCTCCAACAGCTAATTCAGTGCCATCACACGCTGTTATGGTCCAAGATGTCTCAAAGTAAATGTCGTCTCCAACATTTACTTCAGTACCAGAAATGCAATTTCCATGGCAGTCAAATCCTTCAAGTGGGAAATCACAAATTCCATTATCTAACGTTGCAGTTGAGTCGAAGTTGCATGCTAATGCATTCATACAGCCTGCAATTTCACAAGAGCCAATTTCAAATGATTGTTCAAAACCATCTGTTAAAGTGTAGGTGCTGTCTTTTAGGGTCATTATAATTCCATCCCATCCGTCTCCATACGAATCTTGCAGGTTGAGTACATAGTTTTCTTCCAGTTCCACACACCCTTGGTAAGGAGCTGCTCCAGCAGCTAATTCAATGCCATCACACGCTGTTATGGTCCAAGACACCTCACTTAAGTAACTGCCGCCGCTAACATTTACTTCAGTACCAGAACAATTTCCTTGGCAGTCAAATCCTTCAAGTGGGAAATCACAAGTTCCATTATCGACCGTTGCAGTTGAGTCGAAGTTGCATGCTAATGCATCCATACAGCCTTCTACTTCCTTTGTTAGACATGATTTTTGATCGTAAACATTTGCGGCTGGATCAAATTCTAAATAGTGCTTATCTATACAATCTATAACAGGAGCGATACAAGAGCCATCATCTACTGATGCATTTAAATCATAATTTATAGCTTTTTCTTCAGTACAACCTTCTATCAAAAACGGAAAAGAGCGATTGTAGGTTTTGGTTGAGTTACCAAAAGTAAGAGGTATATTATCGGTAAAATTTAGAATATTTATTTTTTTTGTAGCCCCTACATGACTTAATTTGTTGTTTGTTGCTTTGACAAACAATGGTATCATAAATAAAAGTATGATTTTTTTCATTTTTTTTAAATAATTGGTTAGATAAACAAATATACATATTTAAATAACTATAAAAAAAGAAGTGAACTTATCATGAAAATTAAATTGAACAGATTACTATTAATTCAATAAATCATAAATTGATTTGGTTTTACATCTAATTTAATAGGAATCCTGAATTTTTTTCGATCAATAATAATTTGCAGAGCATAGGTAAAAATTCAGTTTGTTAGAACGTAATCGTCTCGAATTATGATGTTACATAAAACGAGTATATCAAAGTAGTTACAAGCGATTGGGAAGCAATTAAAGCTCTGAGAAACAATTGGGAAACATTTCCAATAAATCGTATGGTTTTGCTTTAAGTTTGGCCATAAAAAAACCCCATAAACGCTATGTTTACAGGGTTTTGTACTATTTTGTTATGCAATTGGCGGTCTGGACGAGACTCGAACTCGCGACCCCCTGCGTGACAGGCAGGTATTCTAACCAACTGAACTACCAGACCAACAATAAAAAAATGTACTACGTGCTAACGATCAAAAAGAAGTTAAAAAAGCGGTCTGGACGAGACTCGAACTCGCGACCCCCTGCGTGACAGGCAGGTATTCTAACCAACTGAACTACCAGACCAAATTTTGCTAAAGAACTTTCTTTACATCAGCGGTGCAAATATAGGCGATTTTTCAATCCGTGCAAACGCACAATGTAAAAAATAAAATGTTTTTTTAGTTGGCTTTCTAGTCCTTTGGTAAACAGTGTTCTAATACCTTTGTAATTGGAGTCTATTTAAGTTTGTTTGTCCTTATATTTTCATCCGAGCCGTAGCTGTAATACTCGAGTCAGTAAAATTATTTTTCAGGTATTTGTGGTAGCCAACTATAGCAATCATAGCAGCATTGTCTGTACAGTATTCAAATTTTGGTATAAAAACATTCCAGTTATGAGATACTTTTCGCCTATTAAAAGCCAAACGTAAACCAGAGTTTGCCGAAACGCCTCCTGCAATAGCAATGTTTTTTATTCCTGTTTGTTTGACTGCATTATCAATCTTTTCCAATAAAATTGCTATTATAGTGTGTTGTATAGATGCGCACAAATCGTTTAAATTACTTTCAATAAAATTAGCGTCCCTTTTTTGTTCTCGTTGTATAAGTTGGAGTATGTTTGATTTTAAACCACTAAAACTAAACTCCAGTTCTTTTACTTTAGGTTTGGTAAATTTAAAAGCCAAAGCGTTTCCTAGTTTTGCGTATTTATCTATTTGTGGGCCTCCAGGGTAAGTAAGGCCTAATATTTTAGCCGACTTGTCAAACGCTTCTCCTGCAGCATCGTCAATGGTTTCTCCAAGAACTTCCATATCAAAATGTGCTTTCACCAGAACAATTTGCGTGTGGCCTCCCGAAACAGTTAGGCATAAAAACGGGAAATTTGGCATTTCTTGTCCTTCGTCTATAAAATGTGCCATTACATGCCCTTGCATGTGGTTTACCTCAATTAAAGGAATGTTTAAGGCAAGAGCAAAGGATTTAGAAAACGAGGTTCCAACGAGTAGCGATCCCATAAGTCCAGGGCCTCTAGTAAATGCAATAGCATCAACTTGCTCTTTACTTATATTTGCTATCTTTAAAGCCTGATTTACTACAGGTATAATATTTTGTTGATGTGCACGAGAAGCAAGTTCAGGAACCACCCCACCATACTTTTGGTGAACCTCTTGAGTTGCAATTACATTTGACAAAATTTTAGCGTTTTGGATAACGGCCGCAGATGTGTCGTCACAAGAAGATTCTATACCTAAAATGGTGGTCATTTTTTTAGTCATGTTGCAAAAATAAAAAATTGAACTATTAATACAGTAAAAAACATACTTAAGCCTACTATATTTTTTGGAGTCCTACTATTTATAGGTATTCTAGTGCTTTTTCAGTTTTCGTTTGTTCAACATCAAATGGCTACTAAGTTATCTGATTGGGTTAAAGATAACTTTAGTATATCAGTAAAGGCGGAAAAATTAAAAGTAGGTTTATTTTCTGGCCTTGCTTTTGACCATATTTTACTTTTAGACTCTAAAAATGACACACTTCTATTTGTAGATGAACTAAGAATGAGTTCTTCTGGTTTTTCCCTATTTCATTTAAATAAAATTCACATGAACGGTCTAATTGTTAATTATTCCTATTCACAAGATTTATTTAATTCTGAGTGGAATAAAATACTAAAGCCTTTGCAAAATGATTCCGAAGATTCAACTGTATTTAAAATTAATCATATTTGGGTAAATGATGCTCTAGTTAACCTAAACGATTCCTTAACTCACCGAAATTTTAATGACTTAAACCTCTACCTAAAAGATATAAATTTGGGAAGTTCCTCTCATTTCAGTTTGAGTTTTTTAAACTGGACTATGCCAAATGGGTTGCTTCATGAAGCAAGATGCAAAAAAGTAATTATTTCGCCTAAGGGAACAACGGTAAATGGCTTTGCATGGAAAAGTGGAACATCTCAAATAGATTTGGATTTGTATTACGATTCAAAATTCGATTCTATTTCAAACTTAGATTTACATAAGTTTAAGGTCAATAAATCGGCAACATTAGGTTTGTTCGATGCTTGGCCAAATTCATTAGAACTCAACCTAGAGGCTTCTTTAGCACTTAAGAAAAACCGATTAACTTCTCAAGATTTTAAAGTCTATACAAGTCAAGGAAGTCTGTTTGAAGGATCCATTTCTATCGATCATATTAATGATTTTGATCGTTGGAACTACCAGTTGGAAGCACCCGTTTTTAAGTTAGATGAGTCTGAATGGATTTGGTTGAGGCCTTTGTTTCCCTTCAGTGATTTATTAAGCAGCATAGGTTATATTGATGCTAATTTAAATCTAGAGGGAACACTTTCTCAAATAAACCTTCAAATGCAGCTTGCCTCTTCCCAGGGTAATTTAAGTACTGATGTTTTTATAAAATCGGATTCTGTTAACAAACCTATTTATCAGGGTAGTATCGTATTAGATCAGTTTAATTTGGCTCCATTTTTACCTAGATATGATTTATCTTATATAAATGCAAATTTATCGGTTAACGGTAAGGGCTTTACTTTAAACGATTTTGATACCGATATTGATGGCGCTATAAGCGCACTGACTTTAGGTTCATATACCTACAAAGATATTAAGCTTAAAGGGCGTTTACAACCCAATTATTTTAAAGGAGAGGCTCTTGTTAAAGACCAGAATTTGGAGTTGGATTTTTTTGGAGAAGTTGATTTTTCTAAAACAAAACCTGTAATGGATTTTACAGCAGATATAATTGAGGCCAACTTAGTGCAACTTAATTTGTACAACAAATTACCCGTAGCTAAATTGTCTAGTTTGGTGGAAATTAATTTAGAAGGAGACCAATGGTCTAATATTGAAGGTAGTTTGGGGGTTTATTATACCACTTTAGAAAGCCAAGACAATTACTATCATTTTAATGATTTGGTATTTAAATCTTCAAAATCATTAGAATCGGATACTCTTATACTCAGTTCAGATATTGCAGATGCGGAACTTTTCGGACAAATAGACATTCCTAATTTGTACCAATCATTTGCCGCTTATATTAATCCGCATTTCCCACTTGTACCAAAGGCTAAATCTTCTGCTCAAGATTTTAACTTTTCTGTATCTATTTACAACAGCTCTGTATTGACGGATCTGCTTCTTCCCGATTTTAGCTTAGGAGATGGCGCACATTTGTCAGGTGTCTTCAATACGTATGAATCGATCTTAGACTTTGAAATTAAGAGTGCTAACTTTGCATGGAAAGATTGGCTTTGTAAAGATTTAGAAGTTTCCTCCAGAACTTCCAAAGAACTCTGTAGAATAGAGGTAACCAGTTCTAAATTAGACAATGATTTTGAAACAAAATTTGAAAACATAAAATTAGACCAAATTGGTGCTTTTGGCGACTGGAGGTATAGTTTGGCATGGACAAGCAGCGATTCTATAAAGTTTGATGGCATACTAAAAGCTAATGCCCGTATAAATTCCAACTCGATTGCTCTTGATGTAGAACAAAGTCAGTTTTATTTTGCAGATACTTTATGGTCTTTAAATGAAAATTCCTCCTTTTTTTACCAAACATCTGGAGTTCGTAAAGCAAATTTAAACATCCAATCCTCCAGTCAAAATATTGATTTATTGTATTCTAAAAATAAATTAGAGGACGAATTGTTGCTTACACTTACTAATTTTGAACTTCAAACCATTAACCCATGGTTGGTGAAATCAAAAACAAGTTTGATGGGTAAAATTAATGGAGAAGTCAATTTAGTAGACCTTAACTCAAGGCCTAAATTTATATCAAACATAGAAGTAAAGGATATGTTTTTAAATAAGTATCCTTTTGGTGTTTTAGATTTTGAAACAAGTTTTAATCAAGAATCCAGTGCAACCATTATAACAGGCGAAGTTTATAAAGACTCAAGTAGTGTAATTGAAGTTTCTGGAGTTTATTTTCCAGATATAGATACCAATAATTTCAGTCTATCTTTTGATGTTGACCAATTTGATGTACGCTATTTGGAATCTTATTTGTCTACTATTTTTGATGAGTTTACTGGAGCAGGTAAAGGACGTTTTGATTTTTTTGGCAACATCGATAATCCAAACTTTGATGGAGCGTTATGGGTAGATGATTTATTTATGTCAATTCCTTATTTGGGGGTAGATTTAAAATCCAACAGCAAATCTAGACTTGAGTTTACCGACAAAGACATTTCTTTTATAGATTTAAATTTTGTTGGTTTAGAGGATGGTTCATCTATTGGTTATGGCGATTTAAAAGGTAACCTTAAGCACACTAGATTCAAAGATTTCTCTATGGATTTAATACTTCAAACAGACAGTTTGCTTTGCCTTAACACCGATGCATATGTTGATGAAGCCTATTATGGAAAAGCTGTTTTAACTGGAGATGTAGCCATGTCAGGCCCCTTTAATGATATTAAAATAGATGTAAATGCTCGAACAAATAAAGGTACATATCTTTACATTCCAATTGACGATAATGAGTCTATTGAAGAACTAAGTTTTATAAAATTTATTGAAAAGGAATCCGATCCGTCAAATCGAATATGGGCTTATTCTGAAGCTCTCAGTTCCAAATCTGGTTTACTTATTGATATGAATTTTGTGCTAACAGATGAGGCTGAGGTTAATATAATATTTGACGAAACCTTGGGCGATAAAATTACTGCCAAGGGCTCAGGCGCAATCAATATTGGTATAAATTCTTCAAAAGAAGTGTATATGTTTGGAGATTATACGCTTAGCAAAGGTGATTACTTATTTACATTGCAAAATTTCGTAAATAAAAAGTTTGAAATTGAAAGTGGCTCTCAACTCGTTTGGGATGGCAAACCCTATAAGGCTCAGCTTGATCTAACGGCATCTTATATGTTAAATACAAACACCATTAATTTAGCTCCCGATTACAATCGGATAACTGATGTGAAGTGTAGTATGCTTATGACGGGTGACTTGCTTAAACCCGATATTGAATTTGATATAAAAATACCTAAAGGTGATGATTCAATAAACAGAATTCTTGAAGAAAGAACCAATACAGAAGAAAAGGAAACACAACAGTTTTTATCTCTTTTAGTACTCAATAATTTTATGAGTGCCGATGAATTGCAAAATACAGATGTCGATTATTTAAGTACAACACTCTCAACAGGAACTGAGGTTCTGAGTAATCAACTCTCAAATTGGATGTCTCAATTTACAGATCGTTTTGATTTAGGATTTAAATACCATCCGAATCAAGGGGATACTCTAAGCAACAAAGAGTTTGAATTGTTGATGAATAACATGAAAGTGAACGATAGAATTACTTTTAATGGTAACATTGGAACACAGCCGGCTCAAAATGAAACCCGAATTATAGGAGATTTTAAAGTAGAGTACCAACTAAAAAAAGACGGAAAATTGAAATTATTAGCCTTTAGAAACTTAGAAGAAAGTTTTCAGTTACAAGACAATGCCAGTAATTATACCACTGGTGTCGGTTTGTTCTACAGAGATGAATTTCAAGATTTTTCTGATCTGTGGTTAAATTTTTTAAACATATTTAAGCGTAAACCTAGCAACTAATTAAATTTACAGATAGGTTGGTGCTTGTATTCCTAACCCTAGAAAAAAAACATCAAATAAAAATACTCCCCTTACTTGTTCACCCTTCTTTTTCTATATTTGCAGAGGAATAAAATTAATATAATGCAATGGTAAACGAACCAGCATTCTACATCTTTTTGTTCAATAAATAAGTTAAAAAATTAGTATGAAACGATTGCTCGTTCATGTTTTCTTAGGGTTGTTATTCCTTTCAGGAACAGTTTATATTACCCTGCTAGGTCTGGAAAAACAAACCTTGCACGGTCAAACGATACTAGTGCCCGATTTAAAGAGTTACTCTATATTTGAAGTTGAAGATACCTTAACTACCTTAAATCTTCGTTTTTCTGTTGTTGACTCTGGAGCTTACAATCCAAGTTACCCTAGAGGTTCTGTTATAGCTCAACTCCCAAATGCTTATGCTAGGGTTAAAAGTAATAGAGAAATTTTGGTTACTGTTAATCCTAAAAATGTGAGCCTAATATCTTTGCCCGACTTTACCGATCGTTCGTCTCGCCAATACATCTCTGAGCTAAAAGCAAAAGGTTTTAGGATAGGTGATTTTATTTATAAGAATGATGAACATGCCAATGTAGTTTTGGGAGTGCTTTTCAAGAAGACCGAATTAGAAGTGAACGAAAAGTTAGAAAAATCTTCCAAGTTAGATTTAGTTCTTGGTAACGGTGCAGGAATGCAGTTTGAAATGCCCAGCTTAATTGCTGTTTCTCATAAAAACATTCCGTCCAAATTGCAAGGTTTATCCTTAAATATAGGAGATTTTTATTACGATAAATCAGTTGTTGATACCTTAAATTCTTTTGTTTACAAACAAGAACCTTTGGTTTCAGCTGAAGGTGTTGATCTAGGCTCATTTGTGAAGCTTTGGTTTAGTGAAGACAGTTCCACATTGGCAATAGATACATTAGAGTTAATGCGTTTAGACAGCCTAAAAGCTAGGCTAGACAGTCTTTTAAATTATTAGAGTGAAGGAAAACGAAGAAGAAATACAAGAGAATTCGGTTGTTGTAAATGGTGAAGTTGCTTATGAGCATTACAAACATGTCGTTGAAGACAATCAAGTAACCATGCGCATAGATAAGTTTGTGTCAAATCAAATCGCAAATATGACCCGAACTAAAACACAGAAACTTGCCGATCAAGGTTTTGTTTTTGTGAACGACGAACCTGTGAAATCAAGCTATAAAATAAAACCAAAAGATGTTATTCGTATCGTAAAAGATGTGCCTAAACGAGACAATACTTTGGTTGCTCAAGATATACCTGTAAACATTGTTTTCGAAGACGATTATTTTGTTATCGTAAATAAAGTACCTGGTATGGTCGTTCATCCTAGTTACGGCCATTTTACAGGAACTCTTTTAAATGCACTTAAATTTCATATTGGCAAACTGGCCGATTGCGAAGATGACACAAGACCCGGTTTGGTTCATAGAATCGACAAGAATACCTCTGGGATTCTTGTTGTTGCTAAAACAGAGCATGCACTTATTCATCTTCAGAAACAATTTTTTGATCGTATTACCTTTAGAAGATACCGAGCTTTAGTTTGGGGGGATTTTGACGAAAATGAAGGAACGATTACTGGAAATATTGGACGTAGTATTCGAAATAGAAAGGTGATGGATGTTTTTCCTGAAGGAGATGAATACGGTAAGCATGCCGTTACACACTTTACTGTATTGGAGCGTTTTGGATACGTTACTCTTGTAGAGTGTCGTCTAGAAACTGGTCGAACTCATCAAATTAGAGCCCACTTTAAATACATTGGTCATCCTTTATTTAATGACGACACCTATGGGGGTGATCGAGTTTTAAGAGGAACAACCTTCTCTAAATACAAGCAATTTGTTCAAAATTGTTTTAAAGCAATGCCTCGTCATGCCCTACACGCTAAGTCTTTAGGGTTTCATCATCCAAAAGACGAGGTATGGACTGAGTTTGACTCTGATTTACCTGCTGATTTTACGGATGTGTTAGAGCGCTGGAGAAATTACACGACTCAACGTTTAATGAAAGAAGGTGAGTAATCGGTATGTTAAGTAAAAATCAACTTAAAAAACTAAAAGGGCTACAACGTAAAAAAGAACGAAAAAACACGGGACTTTTTGTTATTGAAGGTAAAAAAATTGTTGCTGAGTTACTTCATTCTTCAGCCCCTTATCAAGAACTTTATGCTTTGCCATGTTGGTTCGAAGCAAATCCTATTTATGCAAATAAGGAAAATTCTTTTGAGTTAAGCGAAAGAGATTTAGCATACGTTTCAAGCCTTGCAACTCCCAATGAAGTTTTTATGGTACTTAGCCAATTTGAAACTAGTAGCTTTGATCAGCTTAGTGAATCGGCCACAATACTAGCTTTAGATGGGGTAAAGGATCCTGGCAATTTAGGTACAATAATTCGTTTGGCAGATTGGTTTGGTATTTCTCATGTTTTATGTACCAAAAACAGCGTTGATTTGTACAACCCTAAAACAGTTCAGTCGGCTATGGGTTCTATAAGCAAAGTGCAGTTGCATTATGGAGATTTACCTGAAATATTCTCTAAATTTAGTACTCATAAAATTTATGCTTTCGATTTAAAAGGCTCCTCAATATATTCAACAGATTTTGCGGAAAAATCCATTCTACTAATGGGCTCTGAGTCTCATGGCATCTCTGAGGAATTACTTAAGATAGTAGATTTAAGAGTCACGATTCCTTCTTTCTCAAATTCCGGTATAGACTCTCTTAATGTTGCCACTGCAACATCT
>Ga0233444_10001853_pt1 | contig 23091 bp, 26 predicted proteins | sample SI_124_October20_6_FD_182792 | JGI IMG/M metagenome (GOLD analysis project Ga0233444, IMG submission 182792) | Seawater microbial communities from Saanich Inlet, British Columbia, Canada - SI_124_October2016_10_MG | ecosystem: Environmental > Aquatic > Marine > Inlet | place: Canada: British... | reverse complement strand
CGAGAGGACCGGGATGAACATACCACTGGTGGACCGATTGTGGCGCCAGCCGCAGTGTCGGGTAGCTAAGTATGGAAAAGATAACCGCTGAAAGCATCTAAGTGGGAAACTTACCTCAAAACTAGTTTTTCCTATAGAGCCGTAGTAGACCACTACGTTGATAGGCTGGGTGTGGAAGCGCGGCAACGCGTGCAGCTGACCAGTACTAATAGCTCAATTGGCTTGATTTATGCACTGAAAAAAAATTTTCAGTTAAGGCAAACACCAATAATATAATTGATATCATTTTTACATTAAAAATAGAAAAGCCCGCAATTTATTGCGGGCTTTTTTTTATATCTTAGAAATAAGTTTTTAAAAATTAGATCTGTTTTTCGGAAATAAATTTTTGCCTTAAACTATCGATAACAACAGTTGATCCATTAATATTACAGTGCCAGTAAGTCCAACCATTCCAACTTTCTGCACCCATAATTTTTGCTGCAACTTTATGTATTGATCCTTCCGATTTTTTATATTTTATACTACCATCCACCATGATCTTGGCATTAATTTTCTTTTTAGGATCAAATAATGTAGTTCCTGGTTTTAATATACCTAGTTCTACTAAAGAACCAAAAGGTATTCTTGGTTTAGATTTATTATTTTCTAATGTATCTAAATAATCATCCTCAATTTTTTTAGTATTAGTAATTCGTTCTTGAGCAGCTTTGAAGTATTTCTTATCCTTTTCTATTCCAAAATATTTTCTGCCTAGTTTTTTGGCAACTACCGCCGTGGTTCCTGTACCTAAAAACGGGTCAAAAACAGTATCTCCTTTATTTGTTGTAGCTAATATAATTCTATGTAAAAGAGACTCAGGTTTTTGAGTGGAATGAACTTTTTTGCCATTACTTTTTTTTAATCTTTCTTTACCGTTACAAATTGGTAACATCCAATCAGACCTCATTTGTAAATCATCATTCAAACACTTTAAAGATTGGTAATTGAATGTATATTTTGATTTTTTACTTTTTGAAGCCCAAATTAAAGTTTCATGAGCATTAGTAAATCTAGTACCTCTAAAATTTGGCATCGGATTATTTTTTCTCCAAATTACATCATTTAAAAGCCAATAATTTAGGTTTTGTAAATGATAGCCCAATCGAAAAATATTGTGATAAGAGCCTATAACCCAAATACTTCCATTGTCTTTTAAAATTCTTTTGCATTCTATTAACCAAGATTTGCAAAAATCATCATAATGTTTGAAACTGTTAAATTGATCCCAATTATCAAAAACACCATTTACTTTACTAGCATCTGGTCTAGTTAAAGTTTCACCTATCTGCATGTTGTAAGGAGGATCTGCAAAGACTAAATCAAAAGACTTTTCAGGAATTTTTTTTATTTCCTTAAGGCAGTCACCATTAACAATATTATTGAAGAAACTTGGCATTTCATGATTCAACCTTAAATTGAATCTATGGTCAAACAGTTTTACATAAAAAAAAGAATCTTTTAGTGTTTTAGAGCCCTAGCTCGACAACATCTTGTGTATAGGCTTAAAACTTTTTCTATGATGGGAAGTTACACCGAATTTTTTTAAACCTTTCATATGAGCTTTGGTACCGTAGCCAAAATTTCTTTCCCAGCCATAGTTATGAAATTTTTCTGATAATTTGATCATAAGTTGATCTCTGTAAACTTTTGCTACTATGGAAGCAGCACTAATTGATTTAATTTTTTCATCACCATTAATTATAGTTTTAAAATTTGACAGTCCTTTAGGTGCAAAGTTTCCATCAATAAGAATTAACTCTGGTTTAACTGATAATTGATCTATTGCCCTTTTCATTGAAAGTAGAGCTGCCTGTAAAATATTAATTTTTAGTATTTCTTCTACAGAGGCCACACCTATAGCATAAATAGAATTAAGTTTAATGTGCTTTGCTATTTCTATTCTTTTCTTAAAAGTAATCTTTTTTGAGTCTTTTAAAAAACTTAAATTTACACCTTTTTTTAATATAACAGCTGCAGAAACAACTGGTCCAGCCAAGCAGCCTCTACCTACCTCATCTACACCTGCTGTAATTGTATATGTTTTCAATTAGATTTTTAATTTAGCTTTTTTATCTCTAATCATTTTAAGATCAACCCAAGCTAATTTTTTTTGAGTAGGCTGTCTCATTAAGAAGGCAGGGTGAAAGGTAACAATCATAGATGTCTTATGTTGTCCAAATTCTTTTTCAATCCATTTTCCTCTCACTTTTGATATTACAGTATCATTACCTATTAGAGCTTTCATTGCCGTACTTCCTAATAAAACTAAAATTTTAGGAGCAATTATTTCAATGTGTTTTTTGACAAATAGTAAATATCTATTTATTTCTTCGTCAGTAGGTCTTCTATTTTCAGGAGGTCGGTAATTAATAATATTTGATATATAAACACTTTTTCTGTCCAAATTAATGGAGGCCAGCATTTTATCAAGCAGAGATCCAGCTCGACCAACAAAAGGCAATCCTTCTTGATCTTCGTTTGATCCTGGGGCCTCACCTAAAAACATAATTTTAGATTTTGGATTTCCATCGCTAAAAACCATATTTGTAGCATCATTCTTGAGACTACAGTTTTTTATATTTAAAATTAATTTTTTTAATCTTTCTAAATTATCAGCTTTATCTCCTGAAATTTCCAAATTATCCTTTTTATATCTATTGATTGCTTTATTGTTGTAAATTAAATTATAATTAATTAATTTGTAATATTTTATTAACTTTATTGAATCAGGACTAATTTTTTTTTTCATAAATTTATGAGTATATTTAAGTTAAGTTTAAAGATTATAGGACAAATCATCTTTGTCATTATATTTTTTTCCACATTACAGGCAAAAAACTTGAATAAGTTTAATGAAGCAAGACATGTATCTGATTATTTTTCAGGAATACTCCTTTTAAATGATAGTCAGTACAATGAATCCTCTAAATTTTTAAAAAAATTAAATGGCTTAGAAAAAAGCCATATTGATTATTCTGCAAAATATTTATATTCAGCTATTAATTCTGGAAATTTTAACGAAGCCTTAAATTATTCTAAAAAACTCGAAAAACAAAAATTAGATAGTTTTGAAAGTAATTTAATTACAGGGATTTTTTACTTAAAAAATTCTAATTTAAATTTAGCTAAAAAATATTTTTTAAAAGCTAAAAATGTAAATTCTAGGTTAGTATTAAATAATTTTATTTCTAGTTCTTTATATAATTGGTCTAATTTAAAGAGTTTAGATATTAATAGAGCTTCTTTAGAGTTAAAAAAAATAAATAAAAGATTTGAAAATTTGAAAAGAATCCAAAATGTTTTTTTAAATTGTTATTATGATAGCCCAGCTACAAATATTTTATTTAACAAACTAACCTTAAACAAAAAGATAGATTTTTCACGATATAACTATTTTCATGCTTCTTACGCTGCTTCTTCAGGAAAAATTATTGAAGCAAAAAAAATAGTTCAATCTGCATTAAAACTTTATCCAAGAAATTTATTACTTAATCAATATGAAATTGATTTAAATGATAAAAAAAATATAAACGCTTTTAATTGCAGGAAAGAAAAGCATGTTATTGGCGAAATATTATATATTACGGCAAATGCCTTATCATCAGAGTCGATTTACTTTTTATCAAATTTTTATTTAAATTTAGCAAAATATCTTAATGAAGATTTTCATTCATATGACACCTTGCTCGCTGAAAATTTTTATAAAATAGATAACTTCGAAGCAGAAAAAAAAATCTACAACAATCTAAGTGAAAAAGGAGAAGCTTTTAAATGGCATTCTACTAAACAGCTTGTAAGAATTTTGGTTAGAGAAGAAAAAAAAGATAAAGCAATAAAAGTATTGAGTAATGCTTATAAAGATTTGGTTAATAAAGATGCTTATGAAACTTTTGACTTCGCTGAATTTTTACAAAACAACGAAAAAATTGAGGAGTCTATTCCTTATTATACTGAAATTATAGAAAGTATGAAAAAAAGACATCCTTTGTACGCGGAGGCCACTGACAGAAGAGGGGTAGCTTATGAAAGAATAGGAAAATGGGATAAAGCTGAGAAAGATTTTCTCACTTCTTTAGAAGCAAATCCAAATCAACCTTATGTAATAAATTATTTGGCTTATTCTTGGATTGAACAAGGTGTTAAAATACAAAAATCTTTAAACATGCTAGAGGAAGCAAACAGATTAAAATCGAATGATCCTTTTATCATAGATTCATTAGGTTGGGCACTATTCAAATTAGAAAGATATGAAGAGTCTCAAGTTCACCTCCAGATGGCAGTAAGGTTGATGCCAGCAGACCCAACTGTCAATGATCATTATGGAGATGTTTTATGGAAAAATGGAAATGAAATACAAGCAAGATATTATTGGAACTATGTGTTGAGTCTAGAAAAAGCTAAAAACGATTTAAAAAAAAGCATTGAAAAAAAATTAATAAAAGGCCTTTAGCCTATGGTCTTAAAATCTTATTCAAAAATTAACCTATCTTTAAGTATAAATAGTAAGACAAGAAGTGGATTACATGAAATTCAATCGTATTTTTGCTTAATAAATTTGAGTGATAAAATTAGAATAAGAAAAATTGATAAAAAAAAAGATCAAATATTTTTTAATGGTTTTTTTGCTAAACATGTAAAAAAAACTGATAATTCAATTGTTAATCTATTAAAGTTGCTAAGAAAGTTGAAATTAATTTTAAGTTTTTACTCTATAACGGTTACTAAAAACATCCCTGTTTTTGGTGGTTTGGGAGGAGGCACTAGCAATGCGGCCTATATATTGAAATATTTTTTCAAAAAAAAAATCAGTAAAAATATGTTTCATAAAATAGAAAATTTAATAGGATCTGATTTGAGACTTTTCTTTTATAGACAAGGTTTTTTAGAGAATCTTAAAACTATTAAGTTGGTTAAAAAAAAGAAAAAATTGATCTTTCTGTTATCACACCCAAATATCAACTGTTCAACTCGTAAAATTTATTCAATGGTTAAAAAATATTCACCAAAAAAAAAGTTTACTTTTAATAAAATAAATTCCAAAAAAAAATTTATTAACTATATTTTAAATAATAAAAATGAATTGCAGCCAATTGTTGAAAAAAAGCATCCAATAATAAAAAAACTATTAACAGATATTAGCCTCGAAAGTGGCTGTTATCTTTCTAGGGTATCAGGTTCTGGGTCAGTTTGTTACGGTTTATTCAATAATGAAAGGGCTGCTAAAAAAGCACTTAACAAAATAAAGAGTAGGTACCCTAAATTTTGGTTCACATTAGCAAAAACTGTTTAATTTACTAAATTTATGATATATCAGATTTCTTAACAGTGGGGCATAGCCAAGCGGTAAGGCAGCGGTTTTTGATACCGCCATCCTAGGTTCGAATCCTAGTGCCCCAGCCACTAAATTATGCTTGAAGTAAGCTTGAATTTTATAAAAAAAATTAGAAGAAATTTATTTCCTTTTTATAAAAATAAAGAATTAAAATTTGTTTTTAAAACCTTACATCAAGGTTTTTCAAACGATATTGTTGTAGCAAGATTTGTCGGAGGATGTGTAAGAAAATATCTTACAGCTGATTTAATTGACGATATTGATATAGCAACAACTTTGACTGCAGATGAGATAAAAGAAAGATTTAAAAATACCAATTTTAAAGTCATTGATACTGGTGTTAAACATGGAACAGTTACATTAGTATCAGAACAATTTAAACTTGAGTTAACAACTTTAAGAAAAGATGTTGAAACTGACGGCAGGCACGCAGAAGTACAGTATATAAATGATTGGCAACTAGACTCTGAGAGAAGAGACTTCACTATAAATGCAATTTATTTAGATATTAATGGAAAAATCTTTGACCCTCAAAAAGGAACAGTTGACCTTAAAAATAATAATATAAAGTTTATTGGCGATCCACAGAAAAGAATCGAGGAAGATTATCTTCGAATAATAAGATTTATTCGTTTTAAAATTATGTATAGCGGCAAAGTAGAGCCCATAGTTAGTAAGACTATCAAGCTCAACTTAAACGGAATAAAAAAAATTTCAAAAGAAAGAATTTTAGTAGAGTTGTTTAAAATTCTAAATTTAAAAAACTTTTTTAATTTAAACGAAGACAAATATTTGAAAGAAATATTTTTTCTTATTTTCCCAGAGTTTAATAATCTTGATCGATTAGATCGATTAAAAAAGATTTGTAACCCTTCACAAGTTAACAAAAATATTTTGTTAGCAGTTTTGCTTATAGACGACAAAGATAATCATGAATACTTTGCGCATAAATATAATATTGCCAACAACATTAAGGAAAATTTAAATTTATTAGCTAAAAATTTAAAATTATCTAGAGAGCATAAAGATTTTTTTGGTAAAGATTTAGCGAAAAATATTTATCTAAATAACAAAAATCATTTGATCGATTTAAATATTATTAATTTTGCTAGTAACAATAAGCATAAAAAGAAAGATTTTTCTGATACACTGAAAAAAATACTTCAATCAAAAAACAATATTTTTCCAATTGATGGTAAACACTTAATGCAAAAAGGAATGAAGGAAGGTTTAAAGTTAGGTAGAGTATTAAAAATGATTGAAAAAGAATGGATCGCTAACGGATTTAAAATTTCTAAAAATCGAGTTGAGGAAATTATTAAATTAAATTCTAATTAAATATATTCAACACCAAGCACTTCAAAGTTTCTTTCGCCTGAAGGTGTGGTGACAGTTACCACTTCTCTTTTATTTTTTCCGATTAAAGCTTTGCCAATAGGACTTTTGAAAAAAACAAGATTTTTTTTAATATCGGCTTCATCTTGCCCAACTAATCGGTAAGTAATTTTTTTATTCGTCTCCAAATCTTGCACTTTAACTGTAGACCCAAAGATGACTTTTCCAACATTTTCAATTTTTGTTACATCAATTACATTGGCACGAGCAATCAAATCATTAATTGCAATAATTCTACTTTCAATTAAAGCTTGCTGTTCTTTAGCTGCGTGGTACTCAGCATTTTCTTTTAAATCACCATGCGATCTAGCTTCAGCAATTGCCTCAACTATTTTTGGTCTTTGAATATTTTTTAAATTATCTAATTCAGATTTTAAATTCTTAAGCCCATTTACTGTTATTGGTTCTTTTTCCATATTTATTTCCATTTTGCTTCAGGAGGAAGTGACATTAAAATTGAGTCAATGTTGCCTCCAGAATTTAAGCCAAACTTTGTACCTCTATCATATAAAAGGTTAAACTCAACGTATCTTCCTCTTTTTAGCAATTGTTTTTCTTTATCTTTTTTTGTCCATTTTAATTTCTTTTTTTTATTAATTACTTTATTAGAAATATCTATGAATGTTAAACCTAAATCTCTTACAAATTTAAAATTTTTAATCCAATCTTTTGTTTCATGGTCAAAAAAAATTCCACCAATACCTCTAGCTTCTTTTCTGTGTGGTAAATAAAAATATTTATCACACCAATTTTTATATTTTTTGTAATTTTTTTTATTTTTCAAACATACTTGTTTTAAATTATCGTGAATTATTTTTTTTTCTTGATTATCTTTATAACTAGGAGTTGCGTCCATGCCTCCTCCAAACCATTCTTTAGTAGTGACTATGAATCTGGTGTTAAAATGAATTGCAGGAATTTTTGGATTTTTCATATGAGCAACAACAGAAATGCCTGAAGCCCAATAGTCTCCTTTTTTTTCTGCTCCTAGAATTTTAGATCTAAACTTTTTTGGAAAAACTCCTGAAACTGTAGATTTATTTACACCTACTTTATCAAATATCTTCCCTCCAGATAAAAGATATGAAGTTCCTCCACCTTCTTTCTCCTTATCTTTTTTCCACTCTCTTTTAGAAAATTTAAATTTATTATTTTCTAAAAATTCAAATTCTTTACAAATTTGACTTTGTAAATATTCAAACCAACTATCAGCCATTTTTTTTCTAAAGTTAGAATTAATCATTATTTTAATAAATTATTTTGCCTTAATGCTTCAGCTGAAATTATAGCTACACTCATGGCAACATTAAGAGATCTTGTTTTTTTGTTCATTGGTATTTTAATTTTATTTTTTATTGATTTATGTAAATCTTCAGGCACTCCAGCACTTTCTCGACCAAATAGCAAAACATCATTTTTTTTAAATTTAAATTTATGGTAATGTTTATTCGCTTTTGTTGTCATTAAAACAATTCTATTTTTTTTATTTTTTCTCAAAAACTCATTATAATCTTGGTGTCTGAAAATTTTACTAAAACCTAAATAGTCCATTACCACTCTTTTAAATCTTGAGTCATTTATATTAAATCCGCATGGCTCAATGATATGCACCTTTAAATTCAAACAAGCGCTTAATCTTATTATGGCTGCTGTATTTTGAGGTATATCCGGCTTATATAGAGCTATGTGCATTATTATTGCTTATTTATGTGTCATTCTGACCCTAGAAAATTAAATAATATAGTTTTATTAAATATTTATATTATAAACACAATCACAAATGAGCAAAGAAGAAAAAAAAGTTAATCGAAGAGATTTTTTATTTACTGCAAGCTACACTATCGGTGCAGTAGGTCTTGGAGCAGTAGTGTGGCCTTTAGTGCACCAAATGAATCCTGATAAAGCTCAACAAGCTTTAGCAACTACTGAAGTGGATATAAGTTCAGTTGAACCTGGAAATTCAATAACAGTTTTATGGAGAGGTAAACCTGTATTTTTAAAAAGAAGGACACAAGAAGAAATTTCAGAAGCACGAGCGGTAAATTTATCAGATTTACCAGATCCTCAAAAAGACCAAGAACGAGTTAAAGAAGGTAAAGATGAATGGCTGGTAATGCTTGGAGTTTGTACACACTTAGGTTGCGTTCCTCTAAAAGACAAAGGAGATTTTAATGGTTGGTTTTGTCCTTGTCATGGATCACATTACGACGTCTCAGGAAGAATTAGAAAAGGTCCTGCCCCAAAAAATATGGAGATACCAAAGTTTGAATTTGTAGACAATAATACTATTAAGATAGGATAACAATTATGAGTGACCACGAATACACACCGAAGTCAAAAGCAGGAAAATGGTTTAACGATCGCTTGCCTCTTTTAACATTAGGAGCTCATTTAACTGATTATCCTACACCAAAAAACTTAAATTATTGGTGGACCTTTGGTGGAATACTTACTTTTTGTTTGTTAACTCAAATAATAACAGGAATTGTTTTAGCGATGCATTATGTAGCACATGCAGACTTAGCCTTTGCAAGTGTTGAGCACATTATGCGAAATGTAAATTATGGTTGGTTAATTCGTTACATTCACAGCAATGGAGCTTCAATGTTTTTTCTCGCTGTTTACATCCACATATTTAGATCTTTGTTTTATGGATCTTATAAATCTCCTAGAGAAGTCATATGGATTATTGGGTTGATGATTTATCTTTTAATGATGGCCGCAGCATTTATGGGATATGTATTGCCTTGGGGTCAAATGAGCTTCTGGGGCGCAACAGTTATAACAAATTTATTTAGTGCCATTCCATTAGTTGGAGACAGTATTACAACTTGGTTATGGGGAGCATACTCAGTTGACAATCCAACTCTTAATAGATTTTTTAGCTTACATTACTTAATTCCGTTTTTAATTTTAGGATTAGTTGTTTTACATATCTGGGCTTTACATGTTCCCGGCAACAACAATCCAGTTGGAATTGATATTAAAAAACCATCTAAAGATACAGTTCCTTTTCATCCTTACATTACAATTAAGGACACGTTTGCATTATTAATGTTTATGATAATTTTTGCAGGTTTTGTTTTCTTTTCTCCAAATGTCTTGGGTCACTCAGACAATTATATTCCAGCAAACCCATTAGTAACTCCAGCGCATATCGTACCAGAGTGGTATTTATTGCCCTTCTATGCAATTCTTAGATCAGTACCAGATAAATTAGGCGGGGTTATTTTAATGTTTGGAGCAATCTTTATATTATTTGTTCTACCTTGGCTGGATACGTCAAAAGTTAGGTCAGCAGTGTTTAGACCAATATATCGACAGTTCTATTGGATTTTTGTATTAGACGTTTTAATGCTTGGATATATGGGAGCAATGCCAGCTGAAGGAATTTACTTAGTACTAGCCAGAGTAGGGACTATTTATTATTTTTTACATTTTATTGTCATTTTACCAGTCGTAGGCTTACTTGAAAAAACAGATCCAATTCCTATGAGTATTTCAGAACCTGTATTAACTGGTGGTGCAGATCCTTCGCTTGCTAGGAAAGACAATGAAAAAATTTAAACTTAAAATTTTAATTCTCTCGATTTCTCTATTATTAACATCAATAGCTCCTTCATTCGGGGCGGGATCTGGTGGAGACCTTTTAAAAGTGGATTGGAGCTTTAAAGGCTTAACGGGAAAATTTGATAGAGCTTCTTTACAAAGAGGCTTCCAAGTTTATAAAGAAGTTTGTTCATCTTGTCATTCTATGCAGTATTTAAGCTATCGAAATCTAGGAGAGTCTGGTGGACCAGAATTTTCTGAGCAAGAAGTGAAGGCAATCGCAGCCAGTATTGAAATAGATGATGGTCCAGATAGCCAAGGAGAAATGTTTACAAGACCAGGAAGACCGGCAGATAAATTTAAAAGCCCTTATCCTAATGTGAACGCATCAATAGCAGCTAATGGTGGAGCTTATCCGCCTGATATGTCGGTGCTTGTTAAGGCAAGACCAGGAGGATCAAATTATATTTATTCAGTTTTAATGGGATACGAGGACCCTCCTACAGGAATGACTTTAGATGACGGTGTTTATTACAATAAATATATGATTGGAAACAAAATTAAAATGGCATCTCCTTTAAGTGAGGATATCGTTGAATATACAGACGGCACTCAAGCTAGCGTAGATCAGATGGCTAAGGATGTCACAACTTTTTTAACTTGGGCTGCTGAACCAGAATTAGAAGAAAGACACAGAACTGGAGTTAAAGTTATAATTTATTTAATTCTTCTCACGACTTTAGTTTATCTTAGTATGAAAAAAATATGGTCAAGGGTTGACACGGAAGTATAAGACATCTCCATCCTTAACGATATAATCTTTTCCTTCAATTCTTAATTTTCCATTCTCTTTACACTTTTCAGCAGATCTATATTTTATAAAATCTTCGCAAGTTACAGTTTCAGCTCTAATAAAATTTTTTTCAAAATCTGTGTGTATAACGCTCGCAGCTTTTGGTGCTAAAGTATTTTTTTTTACAGTCCAGGCTCTACTTTCTTCTGGACCTGATGTAAAAAAAGTATCTAAGTTTAAAAGTTCATACCCTTCTTTTATTAATTGATTAAGACCAGTTTTATTTAAACCTATTTCTTTCATAAAAGTTTCTTTTTCATCATTGTCTAAACCCATAATTTGATCTTCTATATCTGCACAAATTGTGACAACTTTTTCTGTAGGGTATTTATTTTTTACACTTTGTGTGAGAGCATTGCCTTTAGTTAGACTTTCTTCATCTACGTTACAGACAATGATTTTTGGTTTGATACTTAACAAACCCAAACCAGATAAGAATTTATTTTCGTTCTCATCATGAATAGTAATTTCATTTCCTTCATTTAATTGTTGTAGTTTTTTCTCAAGAATTTGAATTTCATTTTCCACAAGTAATTTCTTTTTTCCTTTATCAAGTTTTTTTTGAATCACATCTATATCGGAAAGTATTATTTCAGTTTTGATTATTTCGAGATCTTCTGTAGGATCAATCTTTGAATTTACGTGTGTTATTTTATCGGACTCAAAGCATCTAACTAAATGTATAATTGCGTCAACTTCTCTGATGTGAGAAAGAAATTTATTACCTAAACCTTCTCCCTTTGATGCACCTTTTACTAAACCAGCAATATCAACAAATGTAATGTTGGTATAAATTTTTTTTTTAGAATTAGATAAGCTGGCTAATTGATCCAATCTTTTATCAATAACATCAACTATGCCTATATTTGGATCAATTGTGCAAAAAGGAAAGTTTGCAGCTTCTGCATTTTTTGAAGCTGTTAATGCATTAAATAAAGTTGATTTTCCAACATTAGGAAGACCAACTATCCCACATTTAAATCCCATTAAGGTCTTGATTAACTTTGCTTGAGAAGAGATCTATTTTTTTATCAATAAGAGTAGATAATTGTTTTACTATATTTCCTGTAATTTCATTTATTTTTTCTTCCTCATCCTCCTTAAAGTCTTCTAATACATGGTTGTTAACTTTCTTTTTTTGTTTTGGGTGACCTATTCCAATACGTACTCTTGAATAATCTTTACCAATAAATTTATCTATAGATTCAATTCCATTATGACCAGCGCTTCCTCCTCCAAACTTTGCTTTTATTTTTCCAAAGTCAATGTCCATGTCGTCATGAAAAACAAAAACATCTTTGGCATCTATCTTAAAATAATCTATTAATTCTTTAATTGCCGTTCCTGAGTTATTCATAAAAGTTAATGGTTTAATAGCGTAAATTTTTTTTTCATCTATATTGCCAGTGGTAAGCAAACCTTTAAACTTTGGTTTTTGCTTAGAGAGCTTAAAATGAGTATTGATTGCATCAATTATTTTAAAACCAATATTATGTCTAGTGTTAGTATAGCTGGATCCAGGATTTCCTAATCCGACGAGTAAAAGCATATTAATTATTTTTTTTCAGCAGGTTTTTTCTCTTCAGGTTTTTTATCAGCACCATCTTTAGCTTTGTCATCTTTTTTAGCTGCTTCTCCATCTTTCGTTGCTGCTTCTGCACCCTCAGCAGTTGCTTCACCTTCCACGGCCACTTCTTCAGTAGGTTTTTCAGGTTCTTTAATTACTGTAGGAGCTGCAACTGTTGCAATAACAAAATCACGATCAATTGTTGGCGCAACATTTTCCGGCAGTTTTATTGATGAAATTTTTATACTTGTACCAATGTCAGTACCAGCTAAATCTACTGTGATGTCATCTGGAATATTTTCACCCGGACATTTTAATTCTACTTTTCTTCTTACAATGTTTAATACCCCGCCTCTTTTTAAACCTGGTGAGTCAGGATGATTTATGAATTTTACAGGTATTTCTAAAATAATTTTTTTACCAGCAACTACTCTCATAAAGTCTATATGAATTGGTTCTTCAGAAACGACATGAAAAGCTACATCTCTTGGTATTACTTTTTCTTTTTTACCATCAACATCTAATTCTAAAACTTTTGATAAAAATGTATCAGAATTGACAATTGTTTTAATCGCTTTTTTTTCTACTGAAATTTTTTGATTTGGGTTTTTACCGCCATATAAAATAGCTGGCACAAGTCCATCAGCTCTTAGCCTGTTATTAGAGCTGGAAGAAGTGTTTTCTCTTTTAATTGCCTTTAAGTTACTCATAATTTAATTGGAATGGGTATATAACCCAAGTTTCTCACCAAAACAAGGATTAATTGAATAAATCCGATACCGAATTTGAATTAGCTATTCTTTTTATAGCTTCAGACATTAGAGATGTAATAGATAAGACCTCAATTTTATTGTTATTTTTAATCTTATTAGAGTTATCAATTGAGTCTGTAATAATAAGTTTCTTAATTTTTGAATTTTGTATTTTTTTTGCCGCATCCCCACTTAAAACCGCATGAGTGATAAATACGTAAACTTCTTTTGCTCCTTTTTTCTTTAAGGCGTCAACTGCATTTACAATAGTTCCTCCACTATCAATGATGTCATCAACTATAATACAAGTTTTATTTTTTACATCACCAATAATATTCATCACTTGAGATTTACCAGGCGCAGGTCTTCTCTTATCAATAATTGCAAGATCTGCTTTTATTCTTGTGGCTAATGCTCTTGTTCTTGCAACACCACCCATATCTGGAGACACACAGATTAATTTTTTTGATTTTATTTCTTTTTTTATAAATTTTGAAAACAGGGGTGTTGTAAATAAATTGTCTACTGGCATATCAAAAAATCCTTGAATTTGACCAGCATGTAAATCTACCGTCACTATTCTGTTAGCTCCAGCATTAGTTAAAAGATTTGCTACAACTTTTGCAGATATAGAAGTTCGTGGAGCAACTTTTCTATCTTGTCTGGCGTAACCAAAGTATGGTATTACAGCTGTAATGGTTTTTGCTGAAGATCTTCTTAATGCATCAATCACCAATAAAAGTTCCATCAAATTATCATTAGCAGGATTAGACGTTGACTGAATCACAAATACACTATTACCCCTAATGTTTTCGTTAATTTCAATATAGATTTCACCATCAGCAAATCTTCTGATATTAGTGTTAATCAGTTTAAGTTTTAAATTTTTAGCAATGTTCTTACTAAGTTTTAGATTGCTAGTTCCAGATAAGATTTTCATGAAATGTAATTATTTATACAATTATTTCTATTTATTTTCAAATTAATAAATCTAAATTAGGCGAACAACAGATATACATCTTCCATAATCATTTTGCATCAATTTACATGATCTTCTATAGCTAAAAAAATTACTTTTTTCTCTAAAAGTATCATGATTCACATGGTCTACTTTAACTTTAAGTTCGGTGAGCTTGTCAGCAACAAATTTTCTTAAGTTAAACAATTTTTTAGTTTTATTTTTATAAGAAAAATACTTCTTATTTTTCTTAGATTGTTTTAAAAATCTTTTATAAAAAGTTATATCTACCTCATAGCTTTTTCCCCCAATGCAAGGACCAATACTTGCAAAAATTTTATTGTTAGAGTTTAGTTTTTTTATTTTGTTTATTGTATTTTTAATTATCCCTAAAAAAGCACCTTTCCATCCCGCGTGAATACAGCCAACTATTTCATTTTTAAGATCATAAATAATAACAGGAACACAATCAGCGCTAACCACGCCTATTGCTAAACCTCTTACTTTTGTGATCATCGCATCTGAATTTATCTTTTTTTTGTAATTATTTTTTTTAATTTCAATTACTTTATTACTATGTGATTGATTCATTAATATAAGCTTATCTTTATTAACAAAAAATTTTTGAGAAACATAAGCAAGATTCTTTAAAATATTTATTTTGTTATCTTTTGAACCTCTTCCACAATTTAAACCTCTATAAAGACCTTTAGAAAAACCACCTTTTCTAGAAAAAAAACAGTGCTTTATTCCTTTGAATTTTTTTAGTTTTTTTGAATAGAACATTACTTAAATCCAAAAAATTTATTTGATTTAGATTTATATGCCAAAATTACTTTGAACAATTCACCCATTAAAATTGGACTTAATAATCTTTCTAATCTTAAATATATATTTGATCGATCTCTAAATTTCATCTTCTTACTAATTATCTCAGCTCTCTCAATAATTCCCATATTTTTTAAAAATCTTTGTTGTGAAATTATTTTTTCAGCTTTTAAATTATTTTTTAAAAAAAACTCATTTAAAAGTTTAAAATTTACATGAGATGTAATATCTGCTTTCCCTAAATTATTTAAAATATCATTTTTTTTATGATTCATAACAGATTGAAGAGTATTTTGATTAGATGGATTTAAATAACCATAATCAATCATTAAAATACAACCATTTAATTGTAAAATTTTTTTTTTTATTTTTTTAAGTTCATTAAACCCATATTTCGGAAACTCTATAAACTTTAAGTTTTTTAACGATCTATAAGATTTGATATTAATAGTATCCTTTTTAGAGGCTTTCCTAAAAACTTCTCTGATTTGATTTTTTTTATTTAGTGTATAGTATTTTTCAAATAAGCATTTTTTTTCATTTTTAAATTGCTTAATTGGAATGGCATCAAAAAATTCATTCCCAAAAAATATTACCGGACCCTTGTTTATATTTTTAAAATCCTTTATCCATTTTACACTTTTATTTTGAATATTTTTTTTTTGTAAACCTTTTAAAAAGTGACTTTCTTCATATAAATAAATTTTTTTTGCAAAGTTAAATTCAGGGAATCTTTTAAATACTTCCAAAAATATTTTTGTTAAACTGCCATCACCTGGACCAAGTTCTATAATATTAATTTTTTTTGGTTTACCAAAAACTTGCCAAGCGGAGACAATCCATATTGCAATTATTTCCGAAAATAAGTTAGATATTTTTGGTGCGGTGATAAAATCTCCCTTTTTACCAAAAGGCTGTTTAGAATTATAATAGCCAAATTTTTTATCATACATAACTTTTTGGAAGAATTCATCAACAGGTAGAGATTTTTTTTTTTTAAAAAACTTTAAATTAGATTTCATTTTTTTTTATAAAAGCGAAAAGTATTAAGCCAGCCAATATCATTAAGAAACTTAAAATTGTTCCCATACTAAAAAAATAGAACAAGTAGCCGATTTGAGCGTCAGGTTCTCTAAAAAATTCCGAAATAATTCTAAAAAAACCATAGTAAATTAAAAATAAATAAGAGCAGGCACCTGTTTTATAATTTTTTTTTAATATGAAGGCATTTAAAATAATAAATAAAATTATTCCTTCCAGAAATGCCTCATACAACTGTGAAGGATGTCTTTGTAGCATGTCAACAGTGGGAAATATCATGCCCCACGAAACATTAGTTATTTTTCCAACTAGCTCCGCATTAATGAAATTTGCGATACGACCAAAAAATATTCCTATAGGAGATACACATGCTATAATATCTAATAAAAAAAAAGTTGATATTTTTCTTTTAAGTGAAAATAAATAAGTTCCAAAAATTATTCCAATTAAAGCACCGTGAAAAGACATGCCACCTTCCCAGATTTTGACTACATCCAGAGGGTTGGAGATATAATATCCTAGGTTATAAAAAACTATATAACCAAATCTCCCTCCTACTATTATAGAAATAATTAAGTAAGTAATTAGATCATCAAATTCTTTTAAATGAAATTGTTGGGTTGAATTCTGAAGTCTTTTAATGATTATTCTTTTTCCCAGCCACCAACCAATTAGAATTCCAACAATGTAAGCTAAAGAATACCACCTAATAGCTATAAACCCTAAATCAAACAAAACAGGGTCTAAATTATGGGTATACATATTTTCTTATATCATATTTGAATTTAACATTCCTATCAAATAAGATGAGTCATGCAAAATTCAGAAAAAATATTAAAAACTATTTCCAGCTTAATTGAAAGTGGGATTTTAACATCTAAAGATATTAAAAAAGAAATATCAACAGACTTGAGATTCAAAAAAGATAAAATAATTAGTAAACTTCAGCTTGTTTCTAGGGAGGAGTTTGAAGTTTTAAAAAAACTAGTCCAAAAACAAGATGCTACAATTAAAAAAATGTTAAAAAATAAAACAACTAAAAGGGCAAAGAAATTTTAACTTTTAGTCCGTTATATTTACTTTTTCCTAGTTGAATATTACCTCCATGGGAATTTACAATATCTTCAACAATAGCAAGACCTAAACCAACCCCAAGTTGATTGAAGCTTCTACTTTTATCTAATCTAAAAAAAGGTTTAAAAACATTTTTATATTGATCCTCTGGAATTCCTGGACCATCATCTTCAATCGTAATTAAAGCTCGGTTCGTTCCTTTTTGTATAACTACAAAAACTTTATTTCCATATGTTAGCCCATTCTGAATAACATTTTCAAAAGATCTTTTTAAAGCTATAGGTCTAGCTTCAAGTTCAATTCCTTCTTTGGTCAAAATACTTAATTTCTCGTTATTAAATTGATTTTTTATTGAATTAAATAAGACTTCTAGATCAATTTTAGATGTATTTTCTTGTGTTTGAGTTTTAGCAAATTGTAAATAATCATTAAGCATTTTTTCCATTTCATCAATATCTTTAGACATTTTTTCAGAGAGGTCTTTTTGTCTTAACATTGCTAGCTGAAGTTTTAAACGAGTTAAAGGTGTTCTTAAATCATGACTTATGCCTGAAAGCATCTCAGCCCTTTGATTAAGGTGACGATTAATTCTTTTTGCCATTCGATCAAACTCAAAAGCTGCTTTTCTTATTTCCATAGAGCCCGACACTCTAAAATCATTTACATAATCTCCTCTACCAAATCTTTCAGCTGCTTTAGCTAACCTTACCAAGGGTTTTGTTTGATTTTTTAAAAACATTAACGCTATAATAATTAATAGAACCGAAGGAAGTGTTGTCCACAATAAAAATAACCTCACTGAAGAGGCGGAGATCATTTCTTTTGGAACTAAAAATTCTATCATTTCACTATTAGATCTAATCTTTATTTCAACGGCGTTATTGAATTTTGTAGTGTTAAACCAATAATTATTATTTCCAAAAATAGATTTTAATTCTCTTCTTAAAGATCTGTCCATAGGGCTAAACTTTCTTTCGCCGCTTGACTCTGGAAATACCTCTTCGCTAATACCAATTTCAAAATTAAAGTTATTTTTGTAGCTATCTGTAAAAAAGTCTAAATTTTTTTTATCATTTGCATATACCTCTTGAATTGTTTTTAACTGAGCTACTAACGATCTTGTTATATTTTTATTAGCTTTAATCCAAATACTATCATAAAAAACAATAGTAATAATTAATTGTAATATTATGGTTGGTGCCGCTACAATAATTAAGGCTCTATAAAAAAGCCTCTTAGGCAGTATATATTTTAAAAATTTATTCAATCCAGAGAACATAGCCTGACCCTCTTATTGTTTGAAGAAATTTAGGATTTTTAGGATTAATTTCCAATTTTTGTCTTAGCCTAGTTATCATTACGTCAATAGAACGTTCTTGACTTATTCCTGAAATTTTACCAATTTCTTCTCTAGAATATGTTTTTCCTGGATTTACCAACATTTCCATAAGAACTTTCTTTTCAGAGTTATTAATTTTTTTTAATTTATTATTTAAATTTACTATCATTTTATTCAAGTCAATTTCTGCGTTTCCTACATAATATTTTGAATTTAAGTCAATTTTACTATCTTTATTAATTATATTTTCGACCCTTAATAATAGCTCTTTAGGTTCAAACGGTTTTCCTATGTAATCATCTGCCCCAATCTCTAAACCTTTAATTCTATTTTCTACCTCTCCTTTTGCTGTGAGTAAAATAATTGGCACTTTAATTTTTTTTTTTATTTCTTTTGTAAGTTCATATCCATTTTGTCCTGGCATCATTACATCTAAAATAATTGTATCAAATTTGAGATATTTTAATCTTTTTTTTGCTTCTTCAGCATTTTTTGCTGTGGAAACAATATAGTTGTTTTCAGAGAGGTAATCTTTTAGTAGATTTCTTATTCTATCATCATCATCTACAACTAGTATATGGTTTTTACTATTTTCCATTTATTATTTTTTTTAAAACATCTTTAAACTTAATTACCGAGTCAGAGCTTGAATTTTTCAAGGCATTGAATATTCTTTTTTTTTGAGTATTGTACACTATTTCAAAAAAGATTTTTCCTTCTTTATCCAAAAACAAATTTTTCTTTCTGGTATCATTTTCATCCTGAATTTGTTTGATCATTTTTGATTTAATAAGATCTCGCAAAACCCTGTTTAGGCTTTGTTTAGTAACTTTTAATTTAAAGATTAATTCACCTAAATTAATACCGGGGTTTCCTTCTATTAGGTTTAAGGCTCTTAAATGAGCTGGTCCAAAAAATTTTTTAGATAAAAGTTCTTTAGGGTCTGAAAAGGTCTCTCTGTAAGCGTAGTATAGAAGTTGAATAAACTCTTTGATTTGTTCATCTTTTAGATAGAGTAAATCTTTCATAATGGTAAGTTATATTGACTTATACCTATAAGGAATATACTTTTTTATAAATAAAAAATCTATATATTTACGACGAATGGAAAGCGCACCTTACGATAAGCGAGCAGGCAAAATTTGGTTTAATGGCGAAACTGTAGATTGGGCTGACGCAAACATACATATACTTAATCACGGATTGCATTACGCAAGCTGCGTATTTGAAGGAGAGAGAGTCTATGAAGGAGAGATATTTAAACTAGAGGAACATACTGAAAGATTATTCTACTCAGCTAAACGGATGGGTATAAATGTCCCTTACACTCAAGCAGAAATTAATGAAGCTTGTAGAAATATTGTAAACATTCAAAAAGTTCAGAATGGATATGTCAGACCTTTAATTTGGAGAGGTAGCGAAATGATGGCGATATCAGCACAAAAAAATAAAATTCACGTTGCGATAGCAACATGGGAGTGGGGATCTTATTTTGACCCCAAACTTAAATTGAGCGGTATAAAACTAAATATATCAAATTGGAGAAGACCTGCGCCAAATACTATTCCCTGGGATACTAAAGCAGCAGGCTTATATATGATTTGTACATTATCTAAACACGAAGCCGAAGCTCAGGGCTTTACAGATTCCTTAATGTTAGATCACGAAGGAAATATAGCGGAAGCAACAGGTGCAAATGTTTTTTTTAAAGATCAAAATGGAGAACTACACACTCCAACTCCTGACTCATTTTTAGATGGAATTACGAGGAGGGAAGTTATTAAAATTGCAAAAACAAAAAACATTAAAGTTATAGAGAGAAAAATCCAACCAGAGGAAATGAAAGATTTCGTCGGTTGCTTTTTAACTGGAACGGCTGCTGAAGTAACCCCAGTGTCTCAAATTTCGGATTATACTTTTAAAGTATGTGATGTGATAACTGAACTTAATAATGCCTATCAAAGTCTAGTTAGAAAAAAAAAATAGCCTAGTTTTTTTGAGCTATAATAAGAACTGACCAAGCAAATTTTTTAAAAATATTCGATTTAAATAAAAATTGATCAACTATTGTTAAAAATTTAAAAATATTTGAATTTTTTGGTGATTTATAAAATGGAAAAAAAATAAGAGTTAAAAATCCATAATACTTTATTTGTGTGTTGATAAATTTTTTTTCTATAAGATCAAAATCTAATTTAACTAAAGGGTGTTCGTCCTGAGATCGTGATTTAGGTGTTAATTTTCTATAAAAATTTATTAGAGGGTTTGTTCCTAATGGTTCAATAAAAATAAGTTCCCCACCTGGTTTCAAAATTCTTTTTATTTCATCCAAACACACAGATATATTTAAATGATGCAAAATACCGGTGCCGTAAACAATATCAAAATTATTACTATTAAATTTTGTTTGTTCACAGTTATCTACAAATAATTCTATTTTAGATCTAGACTGTTTAATTTTATTTTTGGCTTTAAGAATTGAAACTTCTGAAATATCAATTCCAGTAATTTTTTTTGGATTAAATTTTATAACTTTTTCTAATGATGAACCGGTGCCACAACCAAAGTCTAAAACTTCAGAATTAATGGCATTTAACTCTAAAAATTTAAAAAAATCTTCATTAGAGTTGTAAATTGCCTTATAAAAAATATTTTCAAATCGGCCTTTAGATTGAGATTGCAATTTATTATGAAATTCTTTTTCTCTTTGATTTCGATCTGTTAAACTCATTTTAAATCCTTCGAGTCTTCATTTATGGCATGATCTATACCTTTTCTTAAATAATCATAGCCCGTATAGAGAGTAAGAAAAGCAGATAGCCATAGCAGGATAATCCCAATAGTTTGAGCATTATAGTCTTGAAAATTAATAATTTTATTTCCACTTTCACCAGTAAGTAGAATAGCTATTGATATCATTTGAATAAAAGTCTTGAGCTTGGATAGACTAGTAACCTGCATAATAATGCTCCCTCTCGCAAGAAATTCTCTTAAACCTGATATTAAAATTTCTCTTGTTAGGATTATGACTGCAGCAATTACTTCATAATTTTTTATTGTACCATTCATTACAAGAAGGATTAATGCAGCGGCAACAAGAATCTTATCTGCAATAGGGTCAAGTAGTTCTCCTAGTTTAGATTCTTCTTTAAATAATCGCGCAAGTAAACCGTCAAGATAATCAGTAAAGCTAGCGAAAACAAATAAAAAAAAAGGTATTAAGTCTCCAAAAAAACCAGGTATAAAAAAGGTTAATACAAATATAGGAACAATAATTATCCGTCCAATTGTAAGAATATTAGGTATCTTAAGTTTCATAATCTATTCGTGAAAGTAGTTATATATTTTATTTGCAATGTTGTCTTCAATTCCTTCTATAGCTTTTAGATCATCTAGGCTGGCCGATTCGACTGCTCGAGCTGAGCCAAAATGATTTAATAAAGCTCTTTTTCTTTGTTTTCCAATTCCTTGTATTTGATCTAAAAGTGATTTGCTCAAATTTTTCTTTCTTTTAGCTCTATGCGTACTAATAGCAAATCTGTGAGCTTCATCTCTTAATCTTTGAATAAAAAATAAAAGAGGATCATTTTTATTTAAAATATACTCTTTTCCCCGATAATAAATTTTTTCTTCACCAGCATTTCTTCTTTTTCCTTTTGCTACAGCTAATATTGGCAAGTCGTGCAATCCAAGTTCATTTAAAACTTCTCTACTTACTGAATATTGGCCTTTACCACCATCAACTAAAACTAAATCGGGAAGAGATAAGGAGCCTGACTTCTCTTTAATTGCTTTAGAAAATCTTCTAAAAAGCACTTCTTTCATCATTCCATAATCATCATTCATTATCTTTTTGTCTTTTATGTTAAATTTTCTGTATCTTTTTTTTACAAAACCTTCGTTTCCAAAACATATTAACGCACCAATAGAGTCTGCTCCTTGAATATGGCTGTTATCATAAACCTCAATAAGATCTATGTTATTGTTTAACTTGAACTTAATAGATAATTTATCGATCAAATTATTATTAGTATCAGATTGAATTAGTTTTTGAGTTAAAGATTGCTTGGCGTTTTTTTCAGCAAGCTTAGATAAACTAATTTCATTTTTCGATTTGGCAAGTTTGATTATTACTTCTTTATTCTCTTTTTCTGAAAATGTTTTTTCTAATAGTTTTTTATCATTTGTCTCAAAGTTAGTTATTACTAAGCAGGGAACAGTTTTATTCTCATAAAACTGAGATATAAATGAAGAAAGAATATCTTGAACCGAGTCATCGGTATCGTGTTTTGGATAAAAAGCTTGGTTACCCCAATTTTGTTTAGATCTAAAAAAAAATACTTGCACACAAGATTTCCCTG
>Ga0233444_10001849_pt1 | contig 23143 bp, 23 predicted proteins | sample SI_124_October20_6_FD_182792 | JGI IMG/M metagenome (GOLD analysis project Ga0233444, IMG submission 182792) | Seawater microbial communities from Saanich Inlet, British Columbia, Canada - SI_124_October2016_10_MG | ecosystem: Environmental > Aquatic > Marine > Inlet | place: Canada: British... | reverse complement strand
TGCGGCGCTGACTTGGGTAGTGTTTAGAAATAAGTTTGAATACTGAAAAGCCCCAATAGAACAAATCAGTAACCACAGCCTACAAGAACATAGGGAAATATGTTTCACTTGTTTGGCGAACCTTCTACTAACTCATCAAACTCTTTTGCTGCGAGGATGAGGGTCGGTGCCCAAAGGCCCACAAAGATGCCTAACATTTCATCGCCACCAATGAAGTAAATGTACAACGACAATACTACAGACAACATGCTTGCTACTAATCCTACTCTTGCTATTTTTCCGCTCATATTTTACTCACTTAGCAAGAATTCCTAACTTTGAACCTTAAAGCAGTGTTTTGAATCACAAGAAAATGCCATTGATATGTAAGTGTCAAAACCGAGTTATATTTCATCAGGTTCAAATATCTCTACACATGTTTGAAAGTATGAAAGATGTAATTGAAGCTAAACTTCATGAAAGCAAATCCGCTCTTGCTATTTTGAATACAACCCGGCCACGATAAGTTATTTTCGCCTGCCACAACTCATCCTTTGGATTGAATGTACGCAACATCTGTTCCCTGCTCCAATGCCTTCTAGCATCAACCTGATCTAGATATTGGCCCCACTGTGTCCACCGATTTTCTGCACGTGAGGCTTTCAAAACTTCTACCGGTTTGAAAGTTCCAAATTCTTGAGTAATAGAAGTCCACTCTATCTTGTCATACCTATCCTCAAGCCCCTGATGTAAATCTCCTACGATCTCGTAACCAACTCCTGAGTTTGGGTCGAGACTCTCTACGTGGCCAGGGAATAAGGATTCCAGATGGGAGTATCTTTCACCAACCGTTTCCGATGAAACTAGTAGGGTATCATGACCACTAGGGCCAAGCCCTGTATGCAAATCAATAGCCCATATTTTGTCAACCCCTTCCAGCACTTTATCTAACCAATTTAGTAGCAAATCCGGGCCGGGCTGTAATTTATTTCCACCATATTGAATTGATTTCGGATATTCATATTGGCCTTCTGCAACACACTGCTTTAGATTGTTAAAACCATATTTCAAAATCAGCCGGATGGTCTTTAGTTTGAACCAACGCTCTTTTCTTTTTGGAGGAGACTCTGGATTGATGAATTCCTTGACATTATCGTATCCATTAGGAACGCCTGAATATTTTTGGCCGCTCTTCAAGAAATTACGATTCAAATCTACATTATTTTCGTTAAATCTTCTCCACCATGCCATCCCGTATGGATTCGCAGCGTGGATGAAAATTATTGCATGGTCCTTGAACGGCTCTTGCATGCATAAATCACTCATCACCGCCAATTGTATTGCGCTGCCGGGGTAACCTTCTACTCCATGGATTCCACTACTTGATAGCAACACCTTTCCTGATTTTAGAGAGCCTACGACTGCTACATCAATGCAAAGGGGCTCTCCGGCGGGGCCGGTCATTCCGAGTTCCAACCGTTCACTCTCGACCAGATGCCCAGCATCGCGCAAATCATCGCAAGCAATCAGGAATCTTCCTGCAGCTTCCGCGTAGGAATTAGCAAACCAAAAGCGCCCTTCCATGCTACCGCTATGACGAGTTACACTTGAACACTACCGAACTATGAATAATCACACCCCCTAACCCAAGTTATGTCGGAGGAATTGATTGCAGCCGACATTCGAAAAGCAAAAACTCTCCCTTCGAAATTTTATCATGATGAAAGGGCATTCAAAGCCTCCAAAGAGGGATTTATGGGCTGGCAGTTTGCATTACACTCATCGCAATTTCAATCTAATAATGTCCATCCGATTGAGCATATTGAAGCCCTAATCGGCGAATCTATCGTTTTCGTAAAAGGAGAACAAGTCAATTGCTTGTCAAATATTTGTACCCATAGAGGAATGAGTTTGATCGAAAAACCCTGCACTAAGAAATCGTTCAGATGTGAATACCATGGACGCACTTTCGACATAGATGGTAAATTCAGTAACATGCCAGAGTTCGAAGAAGCCATCGGATTTCCAACCGAAGGCGATAATCTTCACAAATTTCCAACAGCAATCTGGGATGGCATGTATTTCACTTCTCAAAAATCAGGATTAATGATACCTTGGCTTGAACTTGAATCCCGATTCGAATTCCTTGAAATCAAGTCCTTTGTTCATGATCCTGCAAAAGATAGAGACCACACGATTTCAGCTAATTGGATGCTATATGTTGATAATTATCTCGAAGGGTTTCATATCCCATTTGTCCACCCCGAACTCAACCAAGCATTGGATTACTCTGGTTATATTACGGAGACATTTGATGGAGGAGTGTTACAAATCGGGAAGGCCATGGCAGGGGATATAAAATTCGACTTACCAAACGACCACCCTGATTTTGGGCAGGATATTGCTGCATATTACCTGTGGCTGTTTCCAAATATGATGTTCAATTTTTATCCATGGGGTCTTTCTTTGAACATTGTTGTACCAGTCTCTCCAACAGAAACGAGAGTGCTTTATCGAGGATATGTTGGTGATGAAAAGTTAGCACAAAAAGGAGCTGGGTCTATACTCGACACAGTAGAAACTCAAGATCAGCATATTGTTGAGTCCATTCAGAAAAACACGAAGTCACGTGTCTTTGACAGAGGGAGATATTCACCTTCGATGGAAAAAGGAGTTCACCATTTCCACCGCATGATGTCTAAAATCCTTGAACGCTAATCTTTTTTGAGAGGGAATAACATGGAAGAATCACCACTACTTACAATGACAAAATCAAGAGTAATCGGCGAGCAACCAGAACTTCTACCAGAGTGTGTGCATCTTCTCGAAACTCTATCGGGCCTATGTTCGTTTTACACTAGCGAGGATATGGCAAGTTTCTTTTTCACCGAGATGTTTCGAAATTTTGTTGGAGGCGGTGAACCATGGATTGTTTTTGAGATTGGAGTTTATCAAGATCATACAAAAACCCTTGAAGTAATATCTGTTCATGATGGAATAACAATCGCTGATTCATCGATGAGTGGATGTATTCCTAATCATGTTGTAATTGTCAAAAATGAAGACGATTGTGTTGATATTTTGCAGAAATGGCATGATTGTGTAATGAACGGGTAAAGCGATTCTTTGAAATGGGGCCTATGGTCGCATTACTACTGGAGAGGATACAATGAGTGGGGACGGATTCCGCGATTCACTTCCTGACCCAGATCCTGAACAGACTCTGGAATGGCAAGAAGCCATCAGAGCCGTTAGTGATGCATTGGGCCCGGAAAGAGCCCACAGGCTTCTCCTGCAAACCATAGGTGCAGCGAAAGAAGAAGGCGTTGAAATCGACGTGGTCAACACCCCTTACCTCAATTCTATTCACCCGTCAAAGCAACCAAATTACCCCGGTGATTTGGAAATGGAGAAACGCTTGCACGGAATTATCACATGGAATGCCATGATGATGGTAACTCGTGCAAACAAGGCTAACGATGGAATCGGCGGCCACATCTCCACCTTTGCATCAAACTCCCACCTGTGGGAGGTTGGGCAAAACCACTACTACCGAGGAAAAGATCTCGATGGCTGGGGTGACCATGTTTATTGGCAAGGACACGCAAGTCCAGGAATATATTCCCGCGCTTGGCTAGAAGGCCGTTTAACGAGAGAGAACATCGACAATTTCAGAATCGAATGTGAAGGAAACGGACTATCCTCATACCCTCACCCAAGGCTCATGCCGAACTTCTGGGAATATCCTAGCGTTTCAATGGGCTTGGGGGGGATGACTGCTATCCATACAGCGCGCTTCAACCGCTATTTATCTAGCAGAGAATTAGCAGACACTTCAAACTCACGAGTTTGGTACACTATGGGCGATGGAGAATCTGATGAACCGGAGTCACTTTCACAACTTACTCTCGCAGCTAGAGAAAATCTAGACAACGTGATAATGGTCATGAATTGTAACCTTCAGCGCCTGGATGGGCCAGTAAGGGGCAACTCAAAGATTGTACAGGAGTTAGAGGGAAGGTTCCGCGGCTCTGGCTGGAACGTAATCAAGATTCTTTGGGGCTCGATGTGGGATGATCTATTTGCACGAGATTCAGACGGCGTATTGGCAAACCGCTTACAGGAACTTGTTGACGGAGACGAGCAAAGAATATTCACTAGCGATGCTAACACATTCAGGACAGAATTATTCAACACTCCACAATTGAAGGCTATGGTTTCCCACCTCAGCGATGAAGATTTAGAGTCACTAGCATCAAACCTTGGCGGTCACGACATGGTCAAAATCAATGCTGCATATGCTGCAGCAGAGAACTGCAAAGACAAACCAACAGTAATACTAGCCAGGACAATCAAGGGATATGGATTAGGCCCTGCCTTTGCAGGTAGAAACTCAACCCACGGCAAAAAGAAAGCTGATGAAGAAAGCATCAAGTGGATGAGAAACAATCTCGGGCTTTCATTCACTGATGAGGAATTGAAAGAATACCCATTCATCGAACCAGAAACCGTCCCAGATGTGGTATCATACGTCAAAGACAGGAGAACATCTCTTGGCGGCTTCTGTCCAGAAAGGCGTTCACCTGCTACCGAAATGAATCCTCCCGGCCCTGAAGGATATGCTACCTTTGACGAAGGTACAAAGGGGGAGATGCAAGTTTCCACAACCATGGCTTTCGTAAGGCTACTTAGCGGGCTAATGAAAGACAAATCAATCGGTAAGAGAGTCGTTCCTATTGTTCCAGATGAAGCAAGAACATTCGGTATGGACCCACTATTTGCACAATTCGGCATCTATCACCCAGAAGGCCAACTCTACACTCCTGTTGATCACAAGATGATAATGAAATACAAGGAAAGCCAGAAAGGCCAACTATTCGAAGAAGGCATTTCAGAAGCAGGCGCAATGTCAACATTCATTGCAAGTGCAACATCATATTCTACCCAAGGAAGTCCAACAATACCGTTCTACATATTCTACAGTATGTTCGGATTCCAAAGAGTGGCGGACCTTGTTTGGTCTGCAGCAGACCAACGCGCTAGAGGTTTCATGATCGGAGCAACAAGCGGCCGCACTACACTAAACGGCGAAGGGCTCCAACATCAAGACGGTCACAGTTTACTGATGGCCCACACCAACCCGGCAGTCCGAGCATATGATCCAGCATTTGCTTACGAGTTAGCTACAATTATTCGCTCAGGCATCGATGAAATGTTCGTGAAAGAATCAGATGTATTGTACTATATTGCAGTTTACAACGAGAATCACCCAATGCCTCCTAAACCAGCGGGTTCCGATGAAGGAATAATCAAAGGAATTTACAAATTACGTAGTGCTAGAAAAGGAGACGGGCCAGTTGTAAGACTAATTGGTTCAGGGCCAATAATGTTACAATTACTCGCTGCAGTTGAGTTGTTGGAAACTTACGGTGTACGTTCTGAAATATGGTCTGCAACATCCTATGGTGAATTACGAAGAGAAGGGCTAAACTGCGAACGTCAAAACAGATTGAACCCCGACAGCGCAAGACAAGTTCCGTATGCCGAACAGATGCTAGGAGATGGAACCTATCCAACAATCGCAGTTAGCGATAATCAAATCGCAGTTCCAGATATGATTCGACAATGGGTCGGTGGGGATTTCACGGTTCTAGGAACAGACGGGTTTGGCCGATCTGATACAAGGCCAAATTTGCGCAGATTCTTCGAGATTGATTCACAGCACATCACTTTAGCCGCTTTATCCTCACTAGTTCGTTCTCAAGAATTAGACGCAGAGATTTACAATAAAGCACTCAGTGACCTTGGAGTTAGCAAGGATAGAAACGACATCACATCGTTGTGATTATTCGAAGAAAACAGCAACACTATCCAAATCCTTCCTGGATATATCTGGCACTTCAGCGCCATCTGCTGGGTATCCCACAGGCATAACCAACATTGCATGTTCATGCTCGGGCCTTCCTAGAATTTCTCTAAGGAATCCCATCGGGGATGGTGTGTGTGTCAGGGTGACTAAACCCATATTGTGAATTGCATGAATGAACATCCCAGCAGCAATTCCACACGATTCAGTCGAGTAGTAAGTTGGCCCATATTCTCCACTATCTCGCAACCTCTTAGTTTGCCTGAATAAAACAACTAACCAAGGAGCGTTGGTCATGTGCTCCTTAACAGCATCAGTACCTAGCGGTTGCAGGACTTCTTTCCAAGCCTCAGGCATTCTTTCAGAGTATGTTTTTTGCTCTTCGAGTTCAGCAGCTTCACGCATTCGTACTTTCATATCCTGATTACTTACAGCAACAAAAGTCCACGGTTGTAAATGGGCACCACTAGGTGCGGTAGAACCGCATTGAATAGCCCTTTCAATCAACTCACGAGGTACGTTTTTACTAGAAAAGTCCCTTGTGGTTCGGCGAGAATTCATTTGTTTGTATAGCGAGTTCGCCCTATCTTCCATCTCTTCTTTAGGAAGTTGAGTCCAATCTAATGGAATGAATCCATTTCCACTCAAGCCAACACCTCGGGCATTTTACCTCGAAGTCTTAACCACGTTTCAGCACCAAAGGTTAGGGCGTAAAGCGATGCTAGCCAAAGGGTTGGTCTAGCCCAATATCCAATGGGATTATCCACCAATAGGATACAGAGCCAACTTAGAGTAACAAGATCCATGATCCATCTTACACCCGCCAAAATTTGTTTGGAGTTCGATTGCATTTCTGTTAACTGAGTATCTGTCAACACGGCTGTTATTCCTCTTAATTTCGAAAGAGCATTCCCGCCATTCCATCTAATACGTCCTAATTTGAATCGATTCCATCCATCGATTACGAGGAATAACGTAACCCAAACAACTACCACTTCTAGCAAGGGCTCTGCACCATACAGGTCTAATCCATTGAATGACCAGTACAATAATCCCCACAGCCATGCTATAATCAAGGTATGAGATGTTCTAGCAAATTTACTCAATTTACGGAGAAGTTCTGCATCATGAGACAGCAATAGTTCTAGAGAAATTACGAGCCCAACACTTAGAGTTAGAACGAAACTTCCAGCTAACCACCACCATTCCAAAGAAGAGTCTCTCCAAGCGAGCAATAATGCAACTAATGTCCAAGCCATTACCAATGAAGTGGTTGCATTTACTGTTGCCTGCATTACATACAGCGGATCTCTTCCGTCTTTGAGGACAGATAGCCCACCAACGAGGCGCACTTCGAATGCAGAATCATCCACAATTCCCTGAGCGGCAGCAGTCATTCCACCGACCGATTTCAGTCTGGCCGACTCTACCAATCCTTCACTACCACTGTTGTCCGAGCCATTGCTCCAATTCGAACCTCTGGCAGCAGCAGCAGCAGCTCCTCTACCACGACTTCTGCCCTTGCCTGCACTTCTGGCCTTAGCCCAAGCCCTAATTTCAGGCGTGGTTGCATCCTCAACTTGGTCTTCATTCAATGGCGCACCGTGGTCGGTGTACAACCAACGACATTGGATTGGAACGGGGGCGGGGTCAACATCGGGTGCAACCATTTGGAATTGACCAGGGCCAAGCGTGGGGAGTTGCTTCACAAGGTCCTGATCTCCGCCACTTTCTTTCAGCAAATGCCGTACCTTTTCAACATCTTGAGGTTGGGTGAATCTACCTATGAAAGTCGTATTAGCTTGAGCCAAAATTTTGTAATCTACGTCTGATACATTTTGAGTTGCCAAAACACACGCAACACCGTATTTTCTAGCTTGTTTGAAAATAAGTTTGATCAAGTCTTTTGCAGGTGGGTTTCTAGGATGTGGAGGTAGATAAGGTGCCACTTCGTCCATAAAGAACAGCAATTTTAACTCACCTTCAGCAGGCTGTTGAGTCAGCATCCAATCATACAACTCCCTAGCCAACTCCTGGACGAAATATTGCTTCTGTGCTTCGTCCTGAATTGTGTTCAGATAAACAATGTTCAGTGGAACTTTCCCTGGCATTGCAGGCTCACAAAAAGCATCAATATCGATTGGAACACCGTTTGAGAATAACAGTTGATTTACACCGCTACTGAATGCGGACAACCTCCTTGCCAGATCATTACGTGTGGACTTCGGCAACATTTCATCATAGTCGCGAAGACCGTGCTCAAACATGATTTCCTCCCATGTTGGCACATCTGGTTTCTCCCCATCTTCAACGTCAATGAACGCTTCAGGGTAAAGCGCTCTAGTGAAATTATCTTTTGGCTCTCTAACGACTTTGGAGAGCCCCTGGAAGTCACTTACATCTAACCCAAGCCTTGTTCCATTTACTAGAATTTCATACAGAAACGGCTTGACAACTTTCCCTTGAGTTTTTTCAACGTCGAAACCCGCAAGGTTACTGAATCCTGCAGCCACCATGTCCCATGCAGTAATCGCTTCTTCCGCATCTAAATCTGCAGGGGGTGAACGAAAAGGGTCGATACAAAGGGGCAACCCCTTCGACCTCAAAGGAGTCCAAATCCTAACTTCCATCTTCGAAATTAGTTTTTTCATTCGGTCGACTTCGCCACCCTGTTCGACCAAATCACCCTCGTTAATCGCCAAAGCAAGTCTAGCGAGATCTCCCTGCGGGTCAACAATTAGTGATGGGATTCCAGCAAGCGCAGCTTCCTCAATTACGGTCTTTGCCATTACTGTTTTTCCGGAACCCGTAGAGCCCAACATGGCTGCATGTCTTGCTAGGACCATCTTGTCTATTTGGACAATATCTCCATTGTCACGACGCTCCCCTAACAGCATCCCTTTGGCCTTGATTTTCTTCTTTCTTTTAGGAGACGACGTCTCCAAAATATCGTCGATGAGGTCTCTCAACTCATGAGTATCCTCCTCCGACATGAGCCAGCCAACAGCGGCTGCCCCTTTGAGGATGACTACGCCCACGCAGTGGGCGGGACACACTCAAGGAGTTGGACCTCTTCGCCGAGGCATGTCTCGAATCCCACTGGCACGTCCATTTTGGGATGAAGAGTGTGAAAACGCTGCAGTAAGCGCATTATCTAGTGGCAGGTGGGTCAAAGGACCGCAGGCAAAAAAATTCGGTGAAGAGTTTGCGAAGTGGTGCGGTGCAGTCTCAGCGGTGCCTTGTCAAAGCGGTTCAGCGGCACTTTGGGCAGCGATGAGGTTGCTTGAAATTGGCCCTGGCGACGAAGTGATAGTTCCAGGAATGACTTTTATCGCCACAGCGACTTCTGTTAGTTTGGTAGGGGCCACTCCAATATTTGCCGATATCGAAGAAGACTTTTGGTGCATTTGTCCTGATGATGTAGAGAGGAAAATAACTCCTAAAACTAAGGCGGTTATTGGAGTCCATATTTTTGGTCAACCATTCTCTCACCGTCTCAAAGACATCTGTAAACAAAATAATATCGCTCTTATTGAAGATGCTGCGCAAGCCCACGGGGCAATGCTTGACGGGGAGATGGCGGGCTCCATAGGGGACGTCGCCTGCTTCTCATTTTTCCCATCAAAAAATATGGCGGTCGGGGGCGAGGGTGGAATGATAACAACCACAAGGCCCGAATTAGCTGACCGCATGAGGAGATTAGTCGACCATGGCCGAGACGATTCATTGGAATCCATTGAATTAGGAACAAATCTGAGAATGAGTGAGGTCAGTGCAGCAATAGGAAGGGTCCAATTGAAACACATCGACCAATGGACATCAAAACGAAGATCGAACGCATTGAAACTTTCTCATGACACACAAATTAGACAAAGATCAAAACACTCTTGGCACCAATTATGTTTACTTAGCAAAGATGCAGAAGATACGATATCCCTATTCAATGATGCAGGAATCGATGCAAGAGTACACTATCCAATACCGTGCAATCGACACCAGGTGTATTCTGACCACGCTCAGCACGAAGTGTCTTTACCCGTATGCGATGAAATCGCCCACAGGTTAGTTGCAATCCCGGTTCATCCATCGCTAACAGATGAAGAATTAAACAGAATCAACGCTGTTCTGAATCTTTAATCATTGTCGAAAGCGATGCATTAGACCAACCCCTCAAATGGGTTAATTCTAACCCTGTCCATGAGGGAATAACAATTTCCTGATTTTCGCTTTCGAGTTCTACTTCAGCAATAATTAGTCCGGCAAGACCGCCCTCAAATTCGTCAACTTCCCAAAGCAACCCGTCCTCCCCCGTCCATAGGAAACGGGTTTTGTTTATTGACGGCAAATTATCAAGCGGTAATGAGTTGTACAAATCAATAGGCAACGACCATTCGTATTCTGTTGCAGTGGCTCCTTCTCGGAACCCTTTAGCTGTTAAGGTAACAGACTCGCCATGTAGTCTAATTCTCCATGTCGAAATGCCACTGATAGCACGTTCATCGGTGACTAATAATTCCCCATTCCACATAATTTTCCCATCAAAATGAGATACTCCTGAAAGGTAACACTGCGATATAGCAATAGATTCACACTGACGCCAAGGAGCAGATTCCCTACCGTCGACTAGAAATCGCCTTTCGATTTCAACGCCCATTAATTCTCATCCTCGATACTTTGAGATCTAGCCTTCGACATAATCTCTTCATCTAAGAACCAAAACGTTGGAGTTTCAGAAATGTGTTTATCCCAATGCTGAACGGTTCTCGCCCATATCTCAGAATCTGCATTTTCTTTGCAATATCCTAAAATCCAATCCATTTGTTCTTGCATCTTTTCATCATCCGGTGAGTTTCGTTTAAGACTTTCAGCAGTCATTGCCATGTTCATCATAAACATCGGGGACAAAGCGTAAGTCCAAAACGGATTTCGTTCGAAATCTACACTGCGTTGCGCAGTCCACAAAGAGAACACTCTGTCGTATAGATATCCGATGGATAACACGATTACGACCAAACTGAAAAAAATCCCTAGCAACCCAAGATAGGTCGCAGGTATCCCAAGCACAGAGTTACTGAAACACACCCCTTCATCGCAATTTTTAGAAAATCTCCAACTAACATATGGCCATAATAAAAGTGTTAGCGATGAGCCGAGCAACCCCATCGAAATAATCGATTGAGATTGCTGCATACGCCAATATTGGCGCATTACCCATTTTTTGATTGGGCTGATATCTGAACTCGTCATCAAAGGAGCCTCTACACTACTCATTGATATTTTCATGGGTCTAATTGTCCAATTGACATACCAATGTTACATTATATGGCTATACCCACCGCTGTTTATGTCGCGAAGCATAATCACATCGAAACCAATACTTGCGTTTTTCATGGTTTTACTAATGTCACTGTCCGGCTGTACCGGCGTTGTAGATAGTGACGAAGATACTGGCTACACAATTGTCCCAGTCGATTTAGAAGACACCCCAGTGAGGTCTGCGGGATCACCAATGCTGATCTCATACGTAGATTGTGATGATTTAGAAGAAGAGTTGAAAAACAGTATTGAAGAAGAGACTCGTACTAATTTGCTTCAAGCCGTAGAAGAAGTATACTATCGGGGTGGCATGTGGATGGAGGATGACATGGAGATGGCCGAGTCAAGCGATGGGGCAACATCTTCTTCACCTCAGCCTAGACAAAAAGGGACCGACTTTTCAGGCACAAATAATCAAGAACAAGGAGTCGATGAAGCAGACTTCGTCAAAACCGACGGTTACCATATCTACTTCGTTGACGATGGATTATTGCATATCATGGACGTTCCTGAGTTCGGAGAGATTGAACATGCTTCTACTACCGAGATTGAAGGAAGCCCTGTAGCAATGATGCTTAATGAAAACACACTGGTAGTGGTATCAACAGTATCTAGTTGGAACATAGATTCTGATGATAAACTTGCAGAATCAATGGGGTGGGGCGGAGATTGGTATGGGTGGAGAACAAGTATTCTCACAAAATTTACTGTCTTTGACGTTTCTAACTCGTCTGAGCCAGAAATAGACCGTGAGTTATACATCGAAGGCAGTTACATGACCGCTCGCGAAGTATCTGGCTCCGTAAGAGCAGTAACTCACACATGGATGGATATTCCTGACCTACGCACATGGCTAAACTATCCAGATGGATATTGGGACTCTGATGTTACAGAGGAAGAGCGCTTGAACATGAGAGAAGTCGCAGCTCTAGAGGCGATCAACCACAACCTAGAGGTTCTTGATGACATAACATTGGAACAAATTTTACCACAAGTCCACGAAAGAGTTGGGGACGACATAATTACTCATCATATGAGTGGAAACGATTGTTCCGACTTCACAGCTCCTGAAGGTGCTTTGAATAGAGGATATACCAGTATACTCACAATCGATTTAACTTCTGAAGATTTGGATTTCGAAGCAGATCACATCGTGGGTAACTGGCCATTGGTTTACGCCTCAGAAGACAAATTGATAATCACAGAAAGCGCTTGGGATTGGTGGTGGTTCTGGAATAATGATAATTTTGATGAAGCTACTAACATTCACACTTTCGATATTAGTGAACCGGGAACGACAATTTACTCTGGTTCAGGAAGAGTCGACGGAACTATCCAAAACCAATTTTCAATTTCGGAATATGAGGGGGTTGTAAGAGTTGCAACAACCACGGGCCAGTGGGGAAGATGGTGGATAGAAAACCCGGAGCCAATGGAGAGCCACGTCATTAATCTGGTAAACACAGAAGACGAAGAATCTGGAATAATGAATCTAAGAGAAGTCGGAAGAGTTGACGGAATTGCATACAATGAGACAATCTGGTCTGCAAGATTTGTTGAAGATAGAGCATACATTGTAACCTTCGAAAACATGGACCCGCTTTGGACAATTGATTTGAGCGACCAAACCTCACCTCGAATTATGGGGGAATTGGAGGTTCCAGGAGTTTCTACCTACATTCATCCATTATCCGATGACGCCATACTGACAATAGGACTTGGCCCAGGAGACGAAGAAACAGGCCTAGGACTTGACTGGGGGCACACCCGGTTATCACTGTTCAACGTGTCCAACTTTTCTAACCCGCAACTAACTCAGGCATTGTCTGTGTCTCCCGTTGCAGACCCTAGTGACGGATGGTCTTGGGCTTGGTCTGAAGCTACATGGGAGCACAAGGCGTTCCAATACTGGGCTCCAAAGGAAATGCTCGCCATTCCAATGAACACCTATCGCTATGATTACTACTATGATGATGCAGGTATTTACCACTACAATTACGATTGGGTTAGCAAATTAATGATTGTGAATGTAACCGAAAACGGCCTTGAGATACACGGAGAAGTAGATCATTCTCAGTTCTATGAATCAGATGAGAACCGATGGTGGTCTTCCTACAATATTAGAAGGTCGATTTTCATGGGCGATTACATCTATGCTATTTCCCACGGCGGGATCACAGTTACGAGTCTAGATAGTTTGGAGGAAACCGATTCTCACCAATTCGAATATTTGGATTCTAAAAACGCCGATAATTCCTCAGAAGAAGATGTTACTGAAGAGGACAAGAATGAAGACTGAGATGCTGTGCGCAGACTGTGCTCAATGTCGCGATTTTGGGTTGTGGCAGATGGGGTCTTAACCATCTACGCACATTGTCTAGTCTTCGAGATGAAGGATTGGTCGAATCTATCACAGTAATTGATATTTCAGAAGCAGCCAGAAATGCAGCAAGTCTAGCAGACCATACGGCGAAATCGATGGATGGAGTGAAAGCCGATTTAGTAATCATCGCCACACCATCCAATCTACATTCTGCACAGGCTCGAGAACTAATGTCAAACGGATACCACGTTTTGGTTGAAAAGCCATTAGGGTGTTGTGAATCAGAAGCGGCACAAGTATTGGCCAGCGCTCACGAAAATGGTAGAGTGATGGGCGTTGGACTATTGCTAAGGTTCCACCCGGCAGTAACTCTAGCGAAACGGCTGCTTAGTAACGGTGAATTAGGTAGACTCGAATCACTTAGGTTCGTTAGAAGAACTATCAGAAAAGCCCCATTGGTCGGTAATGTAATCGAATCCTTAGGCGTTCACGCTATCGATTTAATGTGCCATATGCTTAGTGAATCCGAACCAAGCGCCGTAAATGTAGAGGGAGACTCAACCGAGGCCAGAATTGTTTTGGAATTTCCTCACGGAATAGAGGCTTTAATCGACGTCGGGTGGGGAGCTAGTAGCGAAAGAAGAACGGTCACTCTTGTGGGCTCACAAGCAACATTCCGATTCGATCTCGATGTGCACGACCAAGCAATAATCACAGTAAATGGTGAAAGTAAGATATTGCCTTGCGATGCTAGTCATTCACCACTTGAAGCAGAATTAAGACATATTTTGGCAGCAGTAACCTCTTACAACTCTGGAAACATTTGGGAAACATTTCCTGATTATGGGGCAGCACTCCGCGGAGTGAGGTGGACTGAAAGAGCAATACGAGAACTACCCGTCCTAAGGCCACATTGAAGAATCAAATCCTTCTGGCCACATCATGTCCGGTGGCGAATCAACCGAAGAATCCGAACCTCTGTTCGTTCTAGAACCATTACCAGAACTCTCTGGAGTGATTGATACAATAGCATCTGCAAACCCACTTTTGCTTCTGGCTGCTGCGGGAGCAATCATCTATCTATTGACTAAAATCGAAGACCCAATGATGAAACTTTCATACTCTTCGTTACTAGCACTGAGCCTTTCTTTTTACATCACAGATTCACTGTTTTATTCTATGCTTTTCGTCACAGTCCATGTGCTGGCGTTTTTCCTAGTTTGGTCTGCACTACGCTGGGACGATGTAAAAGCAGCATTGGGACTTGACAAAGCCAGAATCCTTTCGATAATTTCCTTTGTAGTGACTACATGGATTTTAGTCATACTAGGAGCCGCAATTGGAATGCCAACAGGACCAGGAATTGTAATCTGTGCCTCCGTAACAGCATACCTTTGGTGGACATACTACTCCCTAGAACCGACTACGGCTTAATTGCGAAGTGTCAAAGCCTATGCACACATGCCTTCGTTTGATGGCAACATTCTCTAGTCACCCAGACCTACCCGAGATTCTTGAGAATCTGATAGAGGATGATGTTCATACATTATTCCTAAAGGCGGATTGTCCACCTAGGACTAAGGCTGGTGGGATTGGTAACCTCAGACTAGCGGACGTCGAGGGAGCTGATGACGGTGGTTGGGACACCTTGCGATTAGAATCGTTACAAGAAGAGATTCTTATGGCGGTTGAAGAAAATAGAGACCGTTCAGATTGTTTCTTGGAAATCGACAGAAAAGGCTGCCAGGTAATTCAGTTAGGGGATCTTAGGATATCTTGCGCTTGGCCACCATTCGCCGATGCGAGAGAAATTACAATCGTCAGGCCTGTTGCCAAATTATCTATTTCTGATTATGATATTGACCCGGAATTAATCGATAGATTATCTGACCACCATCGCGGAGTTTTCATCTGCGGCCGTCCTGGTTCTGGAAAAACAACACTCGCGCAAGCAGTTGCCGAGTATCTCGACGAAGATGTTGGGGCGATGGTAAAAACAATGGAAGCGCCTAGAGATTTACAATTGGCTAATCGCATTACACAATATGCGCCACTAGAAGGCGATTTGGAAAAGACGGCCGAAATTATTTTTCTGGTAAGGCCAGACTTCGTAATATTCGACGAAGTAAGAAGGGCCCGAGACTTCGAAATTTTTGCTGATGTACGTTTAGCAGGGGTGGGTTTGCTCGGAGTCACTCACGCTAATTCTGCTCTCGAAGCAATTCAAAGACTAATTGGGAAGGTCGAATTAGGATTAGTAAGTCAGGTTCTTGATACAATTTTACATGTTGAAGCTGGAAGAATACACCAAGTTCTAGAATTGAGAATGACGGTCAAACCTCCTAGTGGAATGCAGGAGGAATTAGCAAGGCCGGTAATCGAGGTTGTCGAATTCCCTAGTGGGAAAATTACCCACGAGATGTTCGCTTTCGGCTCGGAAATAGCCGTAGTTCCCGTTGATGGGATCTCTTCGAGTAAAGGTGTGTCACCTATGGCCGCTCTTGCAAGGGATCAATTGGTTCACAAAATCCAGCAATGGGTTGGAGTTCAGTGTGGAGTTAAGATAACTGGACAGAATTCAGCAGAAATATACGCTCCTAAGGGAATGGTTGCCACTTTAATCGGTAAGGGTGGAGAAAACATTAGGGATTTGCAGGATGAACTTGGGGGTATGAAATTGTCAGTTTCTTCTTTCTCCGAAATGCCTGATGATGTGCAAGTGAAGAACGAAGTGTACACCATCGAAGACAGATATGCTGCGGATTCAAAACCCTGGAACAACAAGGGCGGACGAAAGTCGAAAAGAAGGCGCAGATGAATCTAATCATTCCAACACACTCATCAACCACTGACTCTACTGGAGTGGTATGGCCGCCTCACTTATGCTGACTATTATGGCCAGCGTCTTGACGACGGTTACTGATTGGGCAGGATGGCATTTTGTATGGCGTCATGAAAATACCACAGAAGAAACAGGCCCGAATAAACACAGTGCTACGAGCATATTCTTGTCTTACTACCTCCCATTTATGCCAGTCCTTGCAATTATTCTAGGACCTTCAAAATTAGATGTCTACAACAACGGCTTTGTTCATGTTTCAACAATAGTATTGTTTACGGTATTGGCTATTGTAACTGGCGGGGTTGCAGCCAGTGCTTGGGCATTCAGTAATAGATTACAAGAGCAAAAAGAGTCAAGAATTCCAATCGAACAAGAGATCAATTTGCCAGAGCATGCAGCAGAGCATCTAATATGGACGACAGTAATGCTTGTCTCATGCTCTATATTTTGGTCATATCTGTTGATTTTCTGAAAAGATGGATTGATGAAGGCGCGACTTCCCCCATGGGCTGATGGCACAATCTCCAGACGGCTCTGGTTCGGCCCCAGTTAGGATTACTAAATCCTCAACTTCGGTCGTTAGCGGAGTTGGAGTGACACAGAAATTAGTCGGTGCAGCCATTGCTTTTGGTAATGTTCTTCGGGGAACATTTGGCCCAAACGGCTTGGATAAAATGTTGTACAAATCAAACGGAGAAGCAGCAGTTACCAATGATGGTGCAAAAATAGTTGCAGAATTATTGGTAAAACATCCTGCAGCCAAAGCGTTCGTAAGCCTTGCAGAAAGCCAGGAGAATGCATGTGGTGATGGAGTAACAGGTTGCATAATCTTTGCAAGCGAATTGATGAGCGAAGCGGGGCGACTTTTAGAGCGCGGATTACATCCATTGATTCTTGTAGAAGGATACCAAATGGCACTCACCGAAACATTAGCAGTAATAGATGAAAGAGCGGTTGTCGCCGATAAATTACTGGAAGACGTCGCTCGAACTTCATTGGTAGGGCGCTCTACAGAAAGTGCACTAGTCCACCTTTCACAACTGATATCACAAGCAGTAGAAACCATCCCAGATAGTGATTTTGAAAGAGTCAGAATGGTCAAAGCAGGAGAAGGAACGCCAGCAACATCCAATCTAGTAAGCGGGTTAGTTCTGGAAAAAAGATTAGCACTGGATAGGATGCCTCGCAACCTATCCTCGGGTAAAGTTTCAGTTCTTTCTTGCCCGTTGGAATTAGAACAATCAACAGTTACAGCTGAAATTGAAATAAGCACTCCAGAGCAATATGAAGCATTCATCGACCAAGAACAAAATAATATTGACAAAATTACCAATAAAGCAATTTCTTCAGGTGCTTCTGCAATATTTTCTGCCGAAGGAATCGATCAAAGAGTTCTCCACTCATTGGCAGACGCTGGTATCTTCGCTATGGGTGGCTTGGAAAAACCCCTAGCAGAAGACATTGCAAAATCGTGCGGAGCAAAGTTGTGTGACCATCTAGATGACATTTCTGAATGTTTGGGGGATATCAAAAGCCTTCAACACCAAAGGCTCGAGGGGCCCGAGGGCGTCAAAGAGCGCCTAACTCTTGATGTTGGGCCCAAGGCTGGAATTGTGACGATTTTGGTTGGAGGCACGGATGGCGTAGCCTCTGAAGAAACAATAAGAGGCTTGTACGATTCACTACGTTCTACCTGTCTTGCCAAAGAGGAGAATTCAGTAATTCTTGGAGGGGGAAGTCTGCACATGGCCGCTTCGCTAAGAGTTAGAGAGGCGGCAGAGAAATGTTCAGGCCGAGAAAGACTCTCAATGGAAGCATTTAGTAGAGCACTTGAAGCCATTCCTGCCGCTTTGGCAACCAACACAGGAGAAGACCGAATCGACTCATTACTGGAACTTCGTTCAATGCACAGGTCGGGACAATTAGATTCAGGGATTACACAATCTGGGAAACCAGGAGTGATCGTAGATGCATGGCTACCCACTTACACTTTGGAACATTCAATTTCAGCCGCCTGCGAGTCGGCGTGTGGCTTACTTCGAGTCGATCAGGTAATTTCTGCACGTGGCGATTGAGTCGGCACGTTCATGAGACTAACACCTATCGCTTCCTTAACGGGTACTATCATGGAGTCGACCTCCCGTCCCCGGGCTTTGCTTTCGGTTTACGACAAGTCTGGAATAATTGAGTTTGCAAAAGGCTTGGATTCCTTAGGGTTTGAATTAGTTTCAACCGGAGGGACTGCTAGAAAATTAAGAGAGGCGGGATTACCTGTAATTGGAGTCTCAGACGTTACTGGACATCCCGAAATTTTTGATGGAAGAGTTAAGTCACTTCATCCAGCAATACACGGCCCTCTTCTTTGCAGGTTAGAGAACGATAAGGATGCAGATGGACTGGCAGAGTTAGGATACCCAATGATTGAAGTCGTTGCTTGTAACCTCTATCCTTTCAGTGATGCGGCTGCAACCGAACCTCCGCTAGCCGATTTAGAACTTCTAGAGATGGTCGATATTGGTGGCCCAACGATGGTCCGAGCTTCCGCAAAGAATCATAGAAACGTGATTATAGCCTGTGACCCAGCAGATTATTCATCAGTATTAGATGAGTTGAAAAAAGGCTCAGTTCCAATGAGCAAAAGAAGAGAATTAGCACTCAAAGCATACGAGCACACAGCGTCCTATGATACAGCAATAGCCAACGAACTAGCAGGAAGGTGGATTGGTCGACCGGAAGATAGCGATGATACTGAAGAGCAGACGCGTCGATTACCAAGCACTATGACAGCCGCTGCACACAGGATGCACACACTTCGCTATGGCGAAAACTCTCACCAAGCAGCGGCCCTCTATGTAGACCCAAGCGCTACAGATGGAGAAACTCTAGTTACAGCACTCGTCGAGGGTGGCAAGGCTATGAGTTACAACAACTATTCCGATGCTGATGCAACCCTCAGACTTTGCAGGGCCCTTTCAACAAACGAGTGGCCAGAAACACCTCACGCCTGCGTTATCGTCAAACACAACAACCCCTGTGGTGCAGCCTTAGGGGAAACACAGTTGGAAGCATACGAAGCCGCATTAGCGAGCGATCCAGAAAGTGCATTTGGCTCAATAATTTGCGTTAACGAGCCAGTAACCATGGAGTTTGCAGAAGCACTAACTCCTCTATTCCTAGAAGTGTTAATGGCGCCTGCATACGAAGAAGGAACAAAACAAGTACTAATGGCGAAAAAGAATCGAAGAATTCTAACCATCAATTCTCCAAATAACCGCCTTTCACCGCTTCCAAGAAAAACAGTACGCAAGCCAATTGAAGGCGGTTGGTTAATCCAGACCGAAGAAGCTCCAGTTATTGATTGGGAGAAAGCTAAGGTCGTAACCGAAGTTGCCCCAACTGAAGACCAAATCGCTTCTATGAAGTTTGCAGTTAGAGTGTGCGAGCAAGTCAAGTCCAATGCTATTGTCATGGTTCAAGGCTTAGCAACTGTTGGGATTGGCCCGGGCCAAACAAGCAGAGTAGAGGCTGTGAAGATTGCAGCTCGAAGAGCCGGAGAAAGAGGCAAAGGATGTATTCTAGCAAGCGATGCGTTCTTCCCATTCAAAGACGGCATAGAGCAATCTGCAGAAGCTGGTGCTGCTGCAATAGTACACCCCGGGGGCTCGATTAGAGACCAGGAAGTAATCGATGAAGCAAATGCTCGCGGAATAGCCATGTTATTCACAGGGCATAGATTGTTCAGGCACTGAGTCCAGGATTATTTCCTTGTTTTTACCATAGTGGCAACATACAACATTCCCATTAAGCCAACTGAAATTATTGTGATAGAGCCGAATGCATATTGATCTGCACCATTCCATGAAGATGGCTTGAACAATTCTCCATCTCCCTTGGAGGAAACATACCAAACGAAGTAGGCGGAAATAGTCACCATCGATGCAATCATTGCAACAATAATCATCTTCACATGCCCCGGTAGGGTCTTTCCTGTTGCATAGTATTCAAACAAAGCAGATCCGAAAAACTTGTTCGTAAGAGTCCATCTGAACAATTTCTCATTGGACAAAGAAAACAAGAAAGCCGCTGGAACAGCCCACGAAACAGTAGGCCACCCTGGCACCCAAATCCCGATAATAGCAAACGCTACGAAAACAGAACCTAGGCCCACATAGATTCTACTTTTGACAGGGTTACTGATAACCGCGTACTTTTCGACGACCGCGTCGACGCTCTCTAGGCGGTCCTCCATGATGCGCCGTGCCGCTCAACATTATCAATCATAGCCCTGATTATGCCGAAGGCATATTGCCAAGTCTGCTATCGCAGTGACATGACAGAGGAGTGGGTTCTTCCCCGGACAGGGACTCCTGAAGACCCATTACGACTCGGTGTTCTAATCTCCGGGTCGGGTTCGGGAATGGAAGCGCTCTTACTACATCAGAAATCTACAGCATGCTTACATGTCACAAATGTTGTAATTAGCGACAGGCCAGATGTTGCCGGTTTAGAAAAAGCGCAAACACATGGAGTGACATCAGTCGTAGTCCCTCTTCCTGATGTAAAAGATAAGGGGGAGCGTAGAAAGTTACACGAAGATGAAGTGAATGAAGTCTTAGCAGATTATGGTGTGGAAGCCATTATCCTATCTGGATATATGAGAATTCTAACTCCTTCATTCGTAAGGCCATGGGCGGGTCGTTTGCTGAACATCCATCCATCATTATTACCTGATTTCCCAGGCGCCCACGCTCACAGAGATGCAATTGCGGCAGGCGTTTCCAAATCTGGATGCACAGTACATTTCGTAGATAGCGGAATGGACACGGGCCCGATTATTGCACAAGAAAAAGTAGCAGTTCTTCCTACAGATGATGAGGATTCATTAGCAGAGAAAGTAAAACTAAAGGAACATTCTCTGTATCCAGCGGTCATAGATCTTCTTGCTTCAGGAAGCGTTGAATCTCCTTGAATTCATCTGGAGTGTTGGTGTTTCTAGCCTTTATTCCACCTTCACAAGAAGGAAATTTCTCGAACATTTTTGAAATTCTTGCAGACTTCACTATCAATTCACTCGAGTTGAAATTAGCGAGTAGTGGCTGCCTAGTTCCATTGTCATCAACCGGTACACCTGTAATTCTGCTAAATAGACCAGAGTCAGCTAAATACGCATCACAGGGCGCCAATTGAATTCTGCCCTTCAGTTCCGAAACCAATTCGAAAAGCGATTCACCAAGCGATTCTGCATAATCCGAAACGCATTCCAATTCGAATAATTCAGCTCTTTCGGGAGTTCCACACATGACAATAATTCGTTCACAACCAGACGATTTCATTTCGACAGCAAGTCGATATACGTTTGAATTGATTAGAGATTTATCCTCACCCATGCGTGAAGACTTACCTCCGGCAAGAATGATTCCAGTATACAGAATAACACCTCAGTGCATAGAATCTAAACCATCTAATGATAATTCAACTTCACCCAACAACTCATGCACTCTAGAAAGTAAGGCCCTACGCTCTTTCGAAGAACGTGCTTGAGGCAACCATTCCAAGAGGCGCCTGATGTCTTGAGCATCTCTAGCTACGGTCCAGTTGAGAACTTCTTCTAAAACCGGGTCGTCTGCTGGTAGAAAACGGTCTGCCATACAACTCCTAAAGAAAGGAGCAACAAAAACTCACGCATCTAAAGAGCGCTGGCGAATACGTTCGAATAACTCTCCACCGGGCGGGGCGCTACGAACCAACTCTGTAAATTCGGGTCTCATGTCGAGTGAAACTATTAGCATGGAGTTCAGCTTCTGTATTTTGGTTGCTTGCCAATTATTGAAAAATTGAACCGATGGAATTTCTCTCCCCGACCTCTTAATTTCTTCAGCCATTTCCAAAAACAAATCAATTGGAATTCCTTTATTGATAACTTGAAGCATTTTTGCCCACGCATCGCCTTCAATATTTGCAATTAACAAACCAATTAGTTTGATATCTTCTCTCCCACAACGTTTCCACAATCTTCGTATTAAATCATCACATCTGTCTGGATGTTTAGTTAGTAGCCACGAAGCAACCCTTCTCATGGTTGGGTCGTCAGTACCCATGTGAAAAGCGAGACCGCTATTCGCTAGTAACTTATCAGTAATTGTTCGATTTACTAAGACCTGCGCCCCGCAATCGTACGTTCTTTTGATGAAAACGAGTGCCTTTCTTCCTTTAGGTAAACCTTCGTCGAGCAAACGATCGAGATCGTCAGGCATAATTACACCTCATGCACTCTTAGTCCGAACGCTATCGAAAAGACTGCCTACTAATGAAACGCTATCTTTGAGGGTCCCCAGCAATTTATCTACGACGTTTTCGTCTTCGGTTTTCTGACGAATCATGTCTCGCAAATCAGCTTCAATTCTTGAGTGGTCATCATCATCAATGCAGAATATACCCCTTAGGTGAGCCAATACTGCGAATTCGTCTTTAGATAATGAGGCGTTTACAATAGCAACTTCGAAAACTCTTGTGTAAACCAATCTTTGTTCATTGGGCGAAACATCTCTGCCAGGGTCAGTTTCACGACTTTCACGCATGGCAGCATAAACATTAGCGGGTTCTTCAGCAGAGAGCCCCAGTGCGTTTGCGAGTTTGATGATTAATCGCTTCTCTTCGCGAGTTAATACACCATCCCGAAGCATCACTTCAGTGGTTGACCTGAACACATCAAGTGCCCCGATATTCTCGCCGCTCACATACAAGCGAATACATTTCTTTACTTGAACCTCATTGATGCATCGACAAATCGACAAATTACGTTTTATTCAAAGACAGG